>WPCI01456048.1_pt1 | contig 80506 bp, 81 predicted proteins | sample 5399871 | NCBI WGS metagenome assembly WPCI01 (sample SAMN12869469, study PRJNA574797) | sludge metagenome | isolation source: wastewater treatment of pH7 | place: China:Beijing | collected 2019-05-20 | reverse complement strand
TGACATCGTGATGCTCGTTATCGCGTTGACCTGTTTTGCTGTGTCTGCTTCGGCGCGAATGGGAAGGATCTGCCATCCCAGGAGCAGGCTGATGATGAGTGTCAGACCCATCATCTTGTAGAACGTCGTGTTTCTCGATTGGGCTGCCAAAATGTATCTCCTTGTTCCCGGTTTCCTGGCGAAGGTCGAACCCGCTGTGTCCATGAGAGTGAGTAGTACCGACCACGGGCGATCTTCTACATGCGGAAATGGGGGTTGTGAATACATCTACAGTAATGGACGCTGTATTGCGTGAGTATGTGAGTAGTGCGCAGTTACCTTCGAATAGGTGTGGGGTTCGTGGAAATGAGTGTGTACCCAATCGAGTAGCTGAGTACCCTGGGCTCAGGTTTGTACCAACCTCATAGCCGGGTACAACTTGTGCCTTTTCAGCACGGTCCATCGGAGTTGGTTTTGACTGCTCGAAGAGGTATCCGAACTGACAAATCGAAGACGCCGACTTTCGGGGCCTGGAGGGGCTCGACGAAAGTCGGCGTCTTTGCGAAAGACCGGTGAATTCTACTCGGTCTCGTACCTGATCGGTTCAACAGGCTTGGCGTGCTCGCCCGGGCCGCCCTCGAGGGTTGTTTCCGGCGAAACCACCTTACCGGGATCTGTTGGTGAGGTCGCCGGGATCTGTCCCAATGGGCCGGAGCTCGGCAGCGGGCAGGCGACGCCGGTGCGGGCGTGACACTGGTAGCCATTCGGGTTCTTGGCCAAGTACTGCTGGTGGTAATCCTCCGCTGGGTAGAACGGTCCCGATACCAGAACCGAGAGGATCTGGGTGACGATCTCGCCGTGTCCAGCTTGGGTCAAGGCCCTCTGATATTTCTCCACCATCGCATGAGCAATGTCCTCCTGCGCCTGAGTGGTGGTGAATATGGCGGACCGGTACTGGGTACCAACGTCCCCACCCTGCCGATTCAGGCTGGTGGGGTCGTGGGACTCGAAGAATGCTTGGAGCAGTTTTCCGGTGGGTAGCTTTGCCGGTGTGTAGAGCACCCGCACCGTTTCTGCCTGTCCGGTCTTGCCGGTGCACACTTCTTCATAGGTCGGATTCGGTGTGAAACCACCCATGTATCCGACGGCGGTGGAGTCCGCGCCCAACTCCCAAGCCAGCTTTTCGGCGCCCCAGAAGCAACCGGATGCCAAGTAGATGACTTCCTGGTTGTCATCGGGATCGTCCAGAATATTGGTTCCAAGGACCAAGTGCGGTTCCGGATGTGGTAGGACGGACTCGTCGCGACCGGGGAGGGCATCCTCCAACGCGACCATCTTTGTCTTGTCTGATTCTTCCCACAAGAACATAATCAACTCCCAAGATAGTTCGGGGTTCGTGTGGTTGAGGTACTCGGACCCCGTGTTGCTCAGCCTTCGAAGGGCTCGATCTTGACGATCTCGACGGGGATCTTACGGCCGTTGGGGGCCGTGAACTTGGTCTTGTCTCCGGCCTTCAAGCCCATAATGGCCTTGCCGAGCGGAGCATTCTCCGGGTAGACCTCAACATTTACGAGATCTGCCGCCTCGCGGGAACCGAGGAGGAAACGCTCCTCCTCGCCCGCGATGGAGGCAGTAATGACAGTACCGGGGCCTACGACATCCCCGTTTGGTGGTTCGGAGACATGAGCGTTCTCGAGGAGATGAGTGAGCTCGACGATGCGTCCCTCCATCTTGGACTGCTCTTCACGAGCAGCCTGATAGCCGCCGTTCTCACGCAGGTCACCTTCGGAACGAGCCGCTTCGATCTTCTGAGCGATCTCCGCGCGGCGAACCGTGGTCATTTCTTCCAACTCGGCTTGCAGACGAGCATAGGTCTCAGGGGAAAGCCATGTTCCCTTTGTTTCCTCTGCCATATTGCGCTCCTTAGGATGTGGCGGGCCGGGTATACGGCCATTAAGCAAAAAAATCATGCCCGCAGCGACGGGCATGCTGTACTGCTGGCAACGATACCAGCGCTGGGTGGTTTTATTAACCGCTCCAATTGAGCGGCCAGTGAACGAACGAGAGCTGTACAAAGCATTGTAAACGGGGTGTGGCAATTCCGTAATTGCCACACCCCGGTGCTGCCTGACCCTGCTGGAGGTACTGACCTCAAGCCAGGCCCATGACCGCCAACCACACCGCGACGGCGTGACATGCATAGCCAAAAAGTGTGCCGGTATGGAAGAACTCGTGGAATCCCCAGACCTTGGGCCAAGGGTTGGGCCAGCGCAACCCATAGCACAGGGCGCCGAGGGTGTAGGAGAGGCCCCCGGCGACAAGAAGCCAGACGATTGCCGGGCCGCCCGTCTGCCAGAAAGCGGGAAGAAACCAGAATGCCACCCATCCCAACGCAATGTACAGCGGCGTGTAGAGCCATCGGGGCGCTTCGGGTTTGAACACGGAGAGCGCGATGCCACCCAGTGCTCCCGCCCACACGATGGCGAGAACGAGCGCCGCCGTATTGGCTGGTAGAAGTGCCACAGAAAGTGGCGTGTATGTTCCGGCAATGAGGAGGAAAATGTTTGAGTGGTCGATGCGACGCAGTATCGAATGCACTTTCACTGACCAGCGGCCCAGATGGTAGACGGCTGAATTGCCAAAAAGGACCACTGCGGAAAGACCGAAGATCACGCATGCGGCCCGCACGCCCGGCGTGGGAGCAAGCACGATCAGCACGATTGAGTTCGCCAGAGCCAGCGGAGCGGTGATGGCATGGATCCAACCACGCGCCTTCGGCTTGGGTAGTGCATCGAGACGCGCCTTGCGCGATGCGATCTTGTTCCTTGCAGTTGGGTGCTCGTCGTGAACAGCTGCCGAATCGTCCAAAGACGCGGACATTGGTCCTCCTCAACAGTGGTGAAACGTCGACTGACCCTCACATTGTAGGTCGTACCCACTGGGGGATGGAAAGAGAGAGCGGCCAGAGGTAGGCGATGTCACGGCGTTGCCACACATGAAGCGAAACTCGCGAATGAACCCTTGAGAGTGTCCCCCAAGGGTTAATCTGATGAGACGACGATGAGAGGGGAAAGCTGTGCGGGCTCCGACATTTCTTTACCGGATCTATGAGCGCCGGCTCATGGGCGAACTTTCCTCGACCACCACGCCGCGCCACATCGCGATCATGCTTGATGGCAATCGGCGCTGGGCGCGAGAGGTGGGCCAGCCAGCGGCATACGGCCACCGCAAGGGGGCCGACCGAATGTCGGAGTTTCTCGAGTGGTGCAACGAGGCAGGGATCGAGATCGTGACGCTCTGGTTGCTTTCGACTGACAATCTCAAGCGTGACGCCCAAGAGCTGCGGGAACTGGTTGGCATCATATGTGACGCCGTGGAGACGTTGGCTGCCACAGAGAAGTGGCATCTGACGCTGGTGGGCAACCTCGACATGTTGCCCGAAGCTGAACGAGGCCGACTCAAACATGCTGAGGAACGTACTGCAAAAGTGAACGGCATGCGCGTCAATATCGCGGTGGGTTACGGTGGACGTCAGGAGATTACCGACGCCGTCCGTGACCATCTACGGGAGGAGGCCGCGGCAGGTCGGACCATCAGTGACGTTGCGGAGTCCATCTCTTTGGATGACATCACCGCGCACCTGTACACCAAAGGGCAACCGGACCCGGACCTGGTGATACGTACTTCGGGAGAGCAGCGCATGAGCGGATTCATGCTGTGGCAATCCGTGCACACCGAACTGTACTTTTGTGAGGTCTATTGGCCTGACTTCCGCCGCACGGACTTCCTACGAGCGCTTCGCGACTACTCCCAGCGCGAGCGGCGGCTCGGACGCTAGCACTGACCGCAGCCTAGGAGACGGCCATTCCGGTGAGCCCGCTGGTCTGGTAGAGCTCGTGCTGGTCGACCAGCTCGGCGCGAGTCGGCAAACTGGCACCCGCCCGGGACACCGTGATGGCGGCGGCCGTGGAGGCATACGCAACCAAGGTGCGCAGACTCGCGTCACTCATGTCCTTAAGATCCTCGCGGTACTGAGCTCCATCCATCGACATGCGAGTGAGGCCATCGATGAGCGCGGCGAAGAAGGACGCTCCCGAACCCACCGTATCGACCCGTGTGACCGCCGGAGCCGGCTGGTGCAGCTTTCCCCCGCGGAAGGGGTAGACGTCAGCTCCGTGCTTGCCGCGTGTGATGATCACGAGAGCCGGCCCCAACGTCAGCCAATGGTGCGCGATCTGGGTGGGATCGACATCGTCGCCATAGAGCTTCCGCAAATCTGACAGCGACGCCTTGACGATGTCCGACAGGGTGACCGACGAATCCACAATTGTGCGAGCCTCATCCAAATCGTCAATAAGGGACTGACGGATGTTCGGGTCGTAGAAAACTGTGGCGCTCTCACGCAACTTCGTCACCCAGTTGCGGACCTTGTCCGCGCCGGGCTGAATGTGGGTGGCAAACGAGCCGAAGGCGACGGTCTGCGGGGCGAGCACCTCGAGGTCGAGCATGCATGCACCGGACTGCGGGGTGTCCTGAATGTCCCACGTGAAGTCGAAGTCGTAGCCGACCTCGCCCTCCTCGTTCAGAGTCACGTGGGCTGTCGAGGTCGGATTCGTCCTGAGGGAATCACTGCGCAACCACAGTTCCAAACCGTTGGATGCCGCATACTCGGCCAACAGGTCGCCGTCGTCGTCCAAACCGAAATCAGTGACCAGACGAACGGTACGGCCCAACTTGCGCAAGCCAATCGCAACGTTGAGCATGGAGCCGCCGGGATGACGGGCAAAGCTGCCGTCGGGGGCATGGATGATGTCAACGAGGGCTTCACCGATAACGAGGCAACTCACGAGGCCTCCTCTGGGTCATCAGATGGCGAAACGGACTGTTCAGGTTTTGTCGGTGTGTCAGAGAGTGAGACGTCGAAGGTGTTGACCTGCTGCGCCTTGTCGAGGCGTTCGCGGGCGCCATCCAGCCACGACTGACAATGACGCGCCAAAGCCTCTCCTCGTTCCCATAGCACGAGTGATTCCTCCAAGGGAATTGATCCCTGTTCCAGACGGGTCACGATTTCCACCAGAGCGGAGCGGGCCTCCTCGTAGGAGAACTCTCCGATCTCTGTGTCAGGGCTGGTGGGGGCGGTAGCCGGGTCAACCATGACGCACTCCTTGATGAATGGATGAAACATTGAGATCCAAAGAACCCAACGCTAGAACAGCATGCAGCGAATCTCCAACGTTTGTGGCAGACGAGTCGGAGAGGATACGACCGCTGTCATCTTGGACAATCGCGTACCCGCGCTCGAGAGTTGCTTGGGGTGACAAGGCTCTGATCTGTGACAACAGCGAATCAATGCTCGCTCGCTCACGATTGAGACGGGTATTGGTGTGATGGAATAGCCACTGCGACAGGGAGTTCAGATCCGCCTGTCGCATCTGAATCATGACTTCCGGTTGCGACAGCACGGGGCGTGCCCGCAATGCATCGAGATCCTGCTGGGCGGCCCGAATGCGGGCTGTGAGAGCGTTCCTGCCGCGGCGAAGATTCTCCGCAACCCCCGCATGTTCTTCTGCGACATCCGGCACGATGCGTTTGGCGGCATCTGTGGGCGTGGAGGCACGCACATCCGCAACCAGATCCAGAAGAGGGCTGTCTCCTTCGTGTCCGATGGCGGAGACTACCGGAGTGCGGGTGGCGGCGACGGCCCGGATGAGTCGTTCCTCGGAGAAGGGGAGGAGGTCCTCCACGCTTCCACCGCCGCGAGCCAGCACGATGACGTCCACCTCCGGTGCTGCGTCCAGCGATGCGAGGGCCTCAATCATGGCCTCGACGGAACCGTTGCCCTGGACCTGGACCTCGCGAGTGTCGAAACGGACGGCAGGCCACCGCTTGCGGGCATTGACCTCGACATCTTCCTTTGCCTTGGTGTTGCGTCCACAAATGAGCCCGATGGTGCGGGGGAGAAAGGGGAGAGGCCTTTTGCGGGAAGCGTCGAAGAGTCCCTCTCCCGCCAGTCGTTTCTTGAGAAGCTCAATTCGCGCGAGAATGTCCCCCAGGCCGACGGAGCGGATTTCATCCGCCCACAGAGACAGCGAGCCATTGCCTTCGTAGAAGTCTGGCTTGGCGCATACAACAACGCGGCTGCCCGACTCAACGGTGTCGGGCAGTAGAAAGCTCATGATCTTGACCGTGATCGAGTTGTTGACCTCCAGATCGCGAAGCGTCAAGAACTGAACTTTCGCTCCGGGGCGACGCTGAAGCGTGATCACCTCGCCCTCAACCCACAGCCGAGACATGGCAGCGATGTATTCCTTGATCTTCGCTGACAGCAACCGGAGAGGCCATGGGCTCTCCGGAGATGTCAATGCGGCCTGCTGTGGAAGATCAGCGGGCACAGGAATTTTTGATGCCATGGAACAATCTTGACATTAAGACACCTGGGAACTCTGTGCCCTGTGTCCCAACAATCCGCAATACGTGAGATTTTTCGCGGAGAAATGCTTGTCATTTCAGGACAAAGGTCGGTTCGAGTTCTTGCCCGGGTTCGCGTGGGGCGAAGTGCTCCCGCCGGAGAGGTAAGGCACTATGGCGCGCTGAACGCTTGGGTTGTATTGACATCTTGGTGAGTGGAAGTCGCCAAGGGTTGGATGGAAGTCGCCAGGGATTGGTGCTGGGCGTGCAAGCGTGATGTGCACCGTGGCTCTCGCCTTTGATGCACTGACCCAAGTACCCTGAAGTGGTGACTGCCCTCGAATTCACTCAAGGCCCCACGATCTCATTGGCGGGTGCCTCAGCCTTTCCTTCATCCGTTCCTTCGAGTCCCTCAACGGACGGACGGAGGATCTTGCTGGCGACTCCGCGTGGCTATTGCGCCGGTGTTGATCGAGCTGTGGATGCCGTGGAGAAAGCACTCGAGCTTTACGGTGCCCCCGTTTACGTGCGCAAGGAGATCGTCCACAACAAGTACGTCGTGGAGACTCTGACCAGGCGTGGAGCCATCTTTGTGTCCGAAACGGACGAGGTCCCGGAAGGCGCTCGGGTCGTATTCTCCGCCCACGGTGTGTCCCCGCAGGTGCACGCCGAGGCTGCGGCTCGTCGCCTCGAGACCATTGACGCCACCTGCCCGCTGGTGACGAAGGTGCACAAGCAGGCGGTACGTTTCGCGAAGGATGACTATGACATCCTACTCATCGGACACACCGGACACGAGGAAGTCGAAGGGACCCAGGGTGAAGCCCCCGAGCATATTCAGGTGGTCAATGGCCCGGAGGAAGTGGACAAGGTCACTGTTCGCGACCCCGAGAAGGTCGTGTGGATTTCGCAGACGACGCTTTCCGTTGACGAGACCTTGAAAACCGTTGAGCTGTTGCGTGAGCGCTTCCCGCAGCTCATGGATCCGCCGTCTGATGACATCTGCTACGCCACCCAGAATCGTCAGGGCGCGGTCAAGGCCATGGCCCCGAGCTGTGATGTCGTGATCGTGGTTGGCTCGGCCAACTCATCGAATTCCGTGCGCTTGGTTGAGGTTGCGCTGGAGGCTGGCGCCAAGTATTCCTACCGTGTGGATACCGCAGGTGAGGTGGATCCAGCGTGGTTCGAGGGAGTGAACACCGTGGGTTTGACCTCCGGTGCGTCTGTTCCGGAGATCTTGGTGCGCGAGGTCGTGGAGACCTTGCGTTGTTTGGGCTTCCCGGAAGTTGAGTTGGTGACGACGGCGAGCGAGGACATTCGTTTCTCGCTGCCCAAGAACCTCCGCGCGGATCTCAAGGCAACCGGAGCTCATCCGGATCGGCCCCACAAGATCCGTGAGAGCCGTGAGCGCTGAAGAGTTGGACTCTTCGAGCGCTGGACCGGACTCTTCCGGCGGCGCTGCCGATGGAGGCACCCCTGGCGGTGCCGCACAGCTGGATGGTGCCTTGGAATCGACCAACCTGACAACTGTGCCACGTGGGGGAGCCAGTAACACCGAGGATTTCCTTTCGGGTGAGGATCCTTTCGATACGGCCATGGATGGTGCGGGCCTCATCGGTGAGTTGTTCGCCGCGGCCGATCCGGGGAGAGCCGGACCGATGGCGAAGTACATGCGCGATCAGTTCCCCTTCCTGGGGGTTCCGGCCAGTGAGCGCAAGCCGATTCAGCGCCCTCATTTCGCCCTGGCACGCAAGGACCCTCATGCTGACTGGGCGTTCGTCGCCCAGTGCTGGGCTTTGCCTCACCGTGAGTTCCAGTATGTTGCTTGCGATTATCTTCACGCGGTGCGCAAGCTCCTTGGAACGGATGACCTTCCGCGCATCAAGGCGCTGGCTTCGTCCAAGCAATGGTGGGATTCGATCGATGCGCTGCAGAAGACCGTGGGTGCCATCTGCGCGAAGTCGGAGCAGGCCCGCGAGCAGGTCCTGGAATGGGCGAACGACGGCGACTTCTGGATCCGTCGTTTGGCGATCCTCCACCAGCTGGGTCAGAAGGAGTCCACGGATACTGACGTTTTGAGAAGGATTCTGCTCGCCAATCTGGGATCGGACGAATTCTTCATCAACAAGGCCATCGGCTGGGCGCTGCGTGAGTACTCGAAGACGAACCCGGATTGGGTGGCCGACTTCATTGTCGAAAACCACCCCCGGATGGACACCCTCTCTCTGCGTGAAGGTAGTAAGTACCTGCCTTAGCGGTTGCCCCCATTGGCCACCGATGCGTTGCCGCCATTACTGTTGTTGGTGGATGGCATTTCTGAATCCTCGATCGCATCTGCATTCAGCTGCCCGGCAGTGAAGCGACGCACTTGAGCCTTGTCGGAGCTCAGCTCCTTGGGAACCACCAGTGGCGCATCGATGGATTCGAAGGACCGTGCCGTCACGAGAAGTCGGGACTCAATGGACGCCACCGTGGCGTTGTAGGATACAACCGAACGCTGCAGTGAAGAACCCAGAGTATTGAGATGCTTGGCAACAACATTGAGTCTGTCCACCAAAGTCCGGCCCAGGAGCATGATCTCCTGCGCTTCCTCTGTAACCTGAGCAGATGCCCAGACTGTGGCCACCGAGCGAAGCAGAGCCAGTAGTGAGCTGGGAGACGTTGGCGTAATACCCAGGCGCAGTGCATCTTCCAGCAGGGTGGCATCGGCGGCAAGTGCTTGCGAGAGCAGCGATTCGGCGGGGAGGAACATGACGGTGACCTGTGGCGAGCCGGGAAACTCTGCCGGGTAGTTGCGCTTCGCAAGTTCGTTGATATGTGCGCGCACGGCTTTCGCGTGTTCGGACATGAGTTCGGCACGGGCCCGCCGAGACGCGGAATCTTCGCCGGTGACATCCTGTACCCGCAACATTGAACTGAGCGGCACCTTGGCGTCCACGGCGAGGTGGAAACCCCCGGGAAGATGAACGGTGAGGTCGGGGCGCGAACCGGAGCCGGATTCTGAGATCTGGTTCGTCGCTTGTTGGAGAGAGAAATCCACATGAGGAAGCATGCCAGCTGCTTCGACGATGCGGCGTAGTTCGATCTCGCCCCATGTTCCACGGGCGGAATTGGATGTGAGGGCAGTACGTAGCGAGTTCGTTTCCCGTGCCAGTTCGCGCTGTGTGCGATTGGCTTGGCCGAGTTGTTCCTGTAGCTCGGCGCGCTGGGCCACCTGAACCTCTTGAAGTCCCTGCACCCTCCGGCTCATGGCATCGAGCTGCTGCGCCAGAGGTGCCAGTGCCCGCATGATGTCCTGATCGGATCTTGCCCTTTCGATCAAGGAACTGTTTTCTTCCTCGAGACGTTCGGCGCGTGCTTGGGCTGCGGCCGCGTTCGACTGGATTCTGACCAGCTCTTGAGCCTCCTCATGAGGTGCCTTCACTGCCCTGGCCTGCGAAAAGAAGTAGCCGATTGCAAACCCCAGAGCGAGGCACACGAGGACGAGCAGAAGGATGACGGGTGGCGAAATGTTCATGGATACAGTTCACCATGCGGGTCCGACAGGTTTCGTGTTCGTGTGTGGGTGCGGCTGTTGTTTCGGGCGAGTGGAGATGCCCCGGCAGCCCCGCATCTGGTGTATGCGGAGGAACGACGATGACTCAAAGAGGAGTAACGAAACGGACATGGCTCGAAGGGAAGAAGGTGTGTTTCCTTCGATGGAATAGCGGCGAGGTGTCGGGGCTCCGTGCAACCATGTATCCATGGATCTTTCAGAGGAACTGGTGCAGGATTTCGTCTCCCTGTTCTGGATTGCGTTGGCTGCGGTTGGGGCAGCCATTCTTGCGTCTGCAACCCGCCGCAAGGTGCCGGATGTCGTGTGGCTACTTGTGCTGGGGATGCTGATTGGTCCTTCTGGCCTGCATCTTGCCAACGATGGTGGTGGCATCACCCTTCTGAAGGATCTGGGGCTCGGCTTCCTCTTCCTCATGGCGGGATTTCACATCAAACGGGGAAGTTTGGCTGGAAGCTCCGGGCGTTGGGGTGTTTGCCTGTGGATGCTCTCGGCGCTCGCGGCCTTTGGTTTGATGCTGGTTCTGGTGCCGGATTCCCCGCGGAAGGTAACCACGGCGATCGTCTTTGCGATCGCTTTGACGTCAACAGCGTTGGGGACGTTGCTGCCGATTCTCAAGGATTCAGGTGAGGTTCATCAGCGGATTGGCAAGGCTGTCATTCTGCATGGCGCGGTCGGCGAGTTGAGTCCCATCATCGCGATGTCATTGCTGCTTTCTTCACGGTCCATGGATGTGAGTGCGATTGTGTTGCTTGTGTTCGTCGCGATCGGTGTGGTCTTCGCAATCCTGCCGAAGCGGGTGCTCGCCCGTGCACCGCGGCTCGGGAAGATGATCGTTGACGGGATGCATACGACGGCGTCGACGACGCTGCGGATGATCTTCTTCGTGCTTACGGCGCTCCTGGTGCTTTCCGCAATCTTGGAGCTGGATATCGTGCTTGGTGCGTTTGCCGCAGGAGTGATTGTGCGGAGTCTGGTTCCGCAGACTTACGTCGAGGAGACCGAGGAACGACTGTCCCACATCGGCTACTCTTTCCTGATCCCCAGTTTCTTTGTGTGCTCCGGGATGGCGATTGACTGGCGGGCGATCACTGAAAAGCCGTTGGAGATAGGTGGTCTGGTGGTGATCATCCTTGTACTGCGGGGAGGACCGATCTTCCTCGCCGAGTTGGCCGGGAGGACTGGCTCCGGGTTGGAGACGACGCGAGAGCGACTTCGGTTGGCACTCTATGCGTCAACGGGCTTACCGATCATCGTGGCAGTAACGAGTATCGCGCGAGGCAACGACTTGATCGGTGATCAGTTGGCATCCGTCATGGTACTGGCGGGTGCCGTGACGGTACTGATATTCCCCGCAGTGGCGCGCGTGCTCAGTGGAACCCGTACTCCCTCGCTTGACGAATCCGCCACACGTGCTCTCATCCGGGCAGAGGCTACGCGCCGTGCGAGGCAGAAAGCAGAGGAAGAACTCTCGCGTTCGGAAGAGATGATCGAAGAAACCATCGAGGTGTTGCGTCGAGCGGCGCAGGATATCCGGGAAGAAGGGGACCCGGCAAAGATTGCGCAGGCCGAAGCCGCTGTCACCCACATCGAGAGCATCATTGATGAGGCAAAGCGCGCGCTGTGGGAGCGACACGATCTCGGGTCAGGATCGGATCGCGCCGGCGGTGAAGACACTCCTCCTGGAGGCAATTGATCCTCCAGCATCTCCTGATGAATGCGAGGCATGCTTGGGGTTGTCCCATACAGGAATCAATCTGTGCATAGCCTACTGTGTTGACTCTGTTGAAGCGCGAACCTCGAGATTGGTGTGCAGATCAACGGATTCGATCGCTTGGACGATGGTCCGATCAGCTTCAGTGGCTTCAACCCAGATGCTGGTTGGCTCCTGGCTCGGTCTATTGTGCCAGTGCTTGCGGAAGCGCCAGATCTACTGAACTGGAGAGTTTCGCGAGTTCTTCAGCTATTCCCGCGGCAAACACAGCCCTTCTTGATGCGGGCATTCGTTCGATCGGAGTGGTGACGGAGATGGCTACGGTCCGGCCACCCGCGAGAGTGATGGGCACGGCAACGCAGGAGATTCCTTGCTCGTTCTCCTCGATTTCTTGAGTCCAACCTCGGATGCCGAGCAGCTTTATGTTCTCGGTAAGGGATCTGCGAAGTTGCTCTCTGACCGGTGGGTGCTCCTGTTGTAGTTCAGGATCATCCATGAACCAATCTATATCGCGTTCCTGTTCGGGTAGAGATCCGATGAGAGCCCTGCCCAAGCCGGTGCGGGCCGCGACGGCCTCACGCCCGATCTTGGAAATCACTCGAATGGATCGGTCGGGCTCCACTTTGTCGAGGTAGATGATGCGTGTCCCCGTCAGGCGCCCCAGATGGACCAGTTCATTAAATCTTCGGCTGATCGCGACAAGTGCTGGATGTAGGGCCTCCACGGTTCTCTGAGTTGACGTCTGGTAGGAAGCCAGAGGTCTTATCCCCTCTCCGAGGCGGTAATAACCTGTCTTTTCATCCTGCTCCACCCACTTGTGCTCCCGCAATGTCGCAAGGGTGTTGTAAACCGTTGCCTTGTTGATCTGGAGAGTCTTGGAGATGGTGGATAGGGGGAGCCCTTCCACGTCACTTTGGGCCAAAAACTCAACGATTTGAAGAGCGCGACCCACGCTAGCAAGTGGTTTCGGTGTTGCCATGACCCCATTCTAGTGGCAGCTGTTTGCGCCAGATTCGCAATCAGGATTCTTGGATGATTGGCAACTGCCAAGTGATACGAGCCAGTAATCGCACGTCAATTAGTGCGCACAAAAATGAAAAAGAAAACTACTCACGTCAGTTGTGACATGAAATACAAAAACTGAATCCATATCGCTTTTATTCCGCCCTGGTCTTAAGTTTGTCTCACAGGACAAAACGATCGTTTAACATAGATAAACGAAGTTATCCAAGTGTTGGTTTGATGGGGAACTGATGAAACTGAGTATCGACGGCATGAAGAGCCGTGAGAGTCTTGAACGTAATGGTGTTGTTTTGCCAACATTTGATGTTGGACAGATGCAACAAGCTGGTCGCGACAATCCACGATGGATTCATATGGGGCCGGGTAATATCTTCCGCGTCTACATTGCGCGTATCGCCCAGGAAATGATTGAGGCTGGCCACAACTGGCCGATAGCAGCAGTGGTGCCTCTGGATCCCAGCGAGCTCGATGTGCAGTTGGCCGCGCACGACTACCTGACGCTTGGCGTCACCTTGCATGCAGATGGAAGGCGCGATCTCAAAGTAATCGCGGGGTTGTCCGAAGGTCTGGCACCCCGTCGTGAGGACGATTTCTCCCGTCTCGTCGATCTCGCCCGGAAGCCCCACGTCAGTCTATTGAGCTTCACCATCACTGAAAAGGGATATGCCATTCGGGATTCGAGGGGCGAACTACTTCGGTCAATTCACGAAGTCTTCTCCTCCGACCCACGCGGATACCAGAGCCACACAATGGCGCTGGTTGCGAGTCTCCTACTTCACAGGTTCGAATCGGGCGCCCAGCCAATTACGTTGTTGAGCTGCGATAACTTCAGTCACAACGGTGACAAGCTCCGGGATTCCATTTTGACGATTGTCGACGGTTGGGAGCGTTCAGGCAGCGTCAGTTCTGACTTCACTCGCTGGGTGAGGGATCCTCAGCGAGTCGGTTTCCCAATCTCGGTCATTGACAAGATCACGCCCCGTCCCAACGAGGGCATTGCCAACGACCTCCTTGAACTCGGTTTCGAGGACATGGACATCAAGATTCCAGATCGTACTCCGCTCGCCGGATTTGTGAACACCGAACCCACCGAATATCTTGTTGTCGAGGATGCGTTTGCCGGCGAGCGGCCGCCCTTGGAGGACTTCGGTGTCAAGATCGCCAGCCGCCAGGTGTGCGATGACTTTGAACACATGAAGGTGACGACGTGTCTCAACCCTCTTCACACGGCGCTGGCTGTAGCGGGTTGTATTCTCCGTTTTCCCACCATTGACTCGGAGATGCGAGATCCGACCCTCGCGGCCCTGGTCCACCGACTGGCGTGGGACGAGGGCCTGCCGGTTGTCGTGGATCCGGGGATCGTCAAACCCACTGACTTCCTTCGAGAGGTCGAACTGGTGCGTTTCCCCAATCCGTATCTACCCGACGACCCCGCGCGTATTGCCATGGATACGTCCCAGAAGATCCCGATCCGATTTGGTGAGACTCTCAAGGCATACCAGGAACGGGGTTTGAATCTCGATTCGTTGACCGCCATGCCCTTGGTCTTTGCCCTGTGGTGCAGGTACTTGATGGCGGTGGATGATGCAGGCGAGCCCTTCACACTTTCCCCGGATCCGCTGCTCGATGAGCTCACTTCGCGAGTCGAAGGATTCTCGTTGGGTGCTGATGCCACGGCAGAGGAAATCCACGCTGCTCTCCAGCCGATCCTTTCAAATCCCACGATTTTCGCCGTCAACCTCTATGACACTCCGTTGGGTGTGAAGGTTGAATCGCTGTTTTCCGATCTGATCGCCGGAGTAGGAGCCGTGCGTACCACTCTCAACAAGGAGATGAATATTCAATGAAGATGACCTTTCGCTGGTTCGGAGAGGGATACGATCCCATCCCTTTGCAATACGTCCGCCAGATTCCCGGAATGTCCGGCATCATGGGAGTCCTTGACCAATATGCCGCCGGCGAGGTCTGGGAAGAAGAAGAAATCAAGAAGCTTGTCGATCAGGCGCATGCCAACGCGCTCGAATGCGAGGTAATTGAGTCGGTAAATGTCCATGAGGACATCAAGCTTGGACTGCCCTCTCGAGATCAGTACATCAAGAACTACTGCACCACTCTCGAGAATCTTGCCAAGTATGGCATCAAGGTCGTTATCTACAACTTCATGCCGGTCTTCGATTGGCTGAGGACCGAGCTGTACCATGAGAATCCGGATGGTTCGACCTGCCTGTACTACAACCACGCCGATGTGGAGGGAATGACTCCACTCGAGATCGTGGAACAGACCACCAAGGAGTCAGGTGGCTTCTCCCTTCCGGGATGGGAGCCAGGCCGACTGTCGCAACTCTCGGAAGTTCTCGACCTCTACGATGGCATGACCGCCGACCGTCTCCGAGAGAACTACCGCTACTTCCTTGAGGGAATCATCCCCACGTGCGAACGTGTTGGAATTCGTATGGCCGTGCACCCGGACGATCCGGCGTGGGAGATGTTCGGTATCCCGCGCATCTGCAACACGCGCGATGATCTGGACAAGATCGTGACCATGGTCGACTCGCCGTCGAACGCCCTGTGCGTCTGTTCGGGATCTCTGGGGTCAAAACCCACCAATGATGTGCCGGCGATCTTCCGCGAGTTTGGCGAACGTGATCGGATCGCTGCCGCCCATGTGCGCAACGTTCGGTACCTGGAGGGGGAGAAGCACTTCCAGGAGGCGGCGCATCTCTCGAGCGATGGAAGCCTGGACATGCAGGCGATCATTGAGGCAATTCACGACGCGTGCCCGGATGTGTACGTGCGGCCAGATCATGGCCGCATGATCTGGGGAGAAACCGGCCGACCTGGTTATCCTTTGTTCGATCGTGCGCTGGGTGCCGTCTACCTCAACGGTCTCTTCGAATCGGTTCAGAAGATCAAGGCGCGTGGTTGATTTGACCAGAGCCATTCATGAGACGGTAAGCAAGCTGTGCTCTGACAATCCGATCATTCCAGTGGTCGTGATCGATGATCCCGCCAATGCACTGGAAGCAGGTCAGGCGCTCCTCGCGGGAGGAATCACATGTGCGGAACTGACGTTTCGTACAGAGCGGGCCGCCGACGTCGTCGTCGAACTCGCGAAGGTTCCCGGTCTCGATGTGGGGGCGGGAACGATACTGAACGTTCGGCAGGCCACGCGTGCCGTTGCAGCCGGAGCCAGCTTCCTCGTCTCTCCCGGATTCTCCCCTGAGGTGGCGCAGTACGCGATTGCCCAGAACGTGGCCTATATGCCGGGAGTGTCTACAGCAACCGAGATCATGACGGCCCACAACATGGGATTCGAGATTCTCAAGTTCTTCCCGGCTGTGGCATCAGGTGGGCTCCCGATGGTCTCGTCGTTGGCTGGGCCGTTCCCTCAGATCTCCTTTGTGACGACGGGAGGCATCGGTCCCCAGAATTTGAAGGAGTGGATCAGCCACCCCGCGGTTGCGAGTGTTGGGGGCTCCTGGATGATCACACGCGATGACGTGGCGGCACGTTGTTTTGACCGAATCACTGAGCTTTCTCGAGAAGCCATGGCGACTGCGGAGGAGGCCCGCAAGTGACACTGAAGATCAAGTCGGCACGTGATACAACGTATGACATCGTCTCGCTTGGAGAGGTGATGCTGCGCCTGGATCCCGGCGAGGGCCGTATTCGCACGGCTCGTTCCTTCGTCCCGTGTGAAGGAGGCGGAGAATACAACGTTGCGCGTGGTTTGCGCAGATGCTTCGGCAAGCGTGGTGCGATTGTCACGTCACTTGTGAGAGATGAAGTGGGACGGCTTCTGGAGGACTTCATCCTCGCTTCAGGTCTGGATACGGACTTCATCCGGTGGGTGGAATCCGACGGTGTGGGGCGGACGGTCCGCAACGGCCTGAACTTTACCGAGCGCGGCTTCGGTGTGCGCGGCGCTGTGGGAACGTCAGATAGGGGACACACGGCGGTCTCACAGATGAGGCCGGGAGATGTCGATTGGGACCACCTCTTCGGCGAGCTTGGGGTGCGCTGGCTGCATACAGGGGGCATTTTCGCAGCACTCTCAGCCGAAAGTGCTGAAGTTGCCAAGGCAGCGATGCAGGCCGCACACAGATATGGCACCATCGTTTCCTATGATCTCAACTACCGCCCATCCCTGTGGAATGGGATTGGTGGCAAGGCGCGAGCTCAAGAAGTCAACCGTGAGCTCGCACGCTACGTCGATGTGATGATTGGCAACGAAGAAGACTTCACTGCCAGCCTGGGTTTCGAGGTTGAGGGTGCCAATGAGAATCTCGACAATCTTGAGGTTGTCTCGTTCAAGAAGATGATCGAGCAGGCACAGTCCGAATATCAGAACTTCCAAGTGATCGGCACGACCATGCGCCAAGTGCGCACCGCCTCGAACAATGATTGGGGCGCCGTCGCGTGGAAGCGTGGAGAGGGCTTTGCGCAAGCCACACAACGAGATGGCCTTGAGATTCTGGATCGTGTGGGTGGAGGCGATTCCTTCGCTTCGGGCTTGATATACGGCCTCATGGAGTTCGGCGACGTGGAAACTGCCGTCAACTACGGCGCCGCTCATGGCGCGCTCGCAATGACCACCCCCGGGGATACCTCAATGGCGAGTCGTGAAGAAGTTGAACGTTTGGTACAGGGAGGTGGGGCACGCGTCATCAGGTGACCACCACTCTCTTTTGCTAGTGCGCTCGAAGAAGTCGCGCATGCCAGCTTGTTCGTGATTGTTTCCCCGTCATACGGGTCAAGCACGAGAACTGAACACTACCTTGGCGTCAGCCTGCCTTCGAAAGCTCGCAGAAAACTTCCCATGTCTTCAAACCTTCATCCGCTCCATTGACGAAGGCGTCACAGAGGGATTGAGGACAAGGAACCCTAAAGGAAAGAAAAAACATGTCTGAAACAGTCAAATCTCCAGAGGACAAGCCAACTCTGGCCGAACGTACAACCGGCGACCTCGTCAAGGCCGCGATGTCGGGATGGCTTGGAACCGCGCTGGAGTTCATGGATTTCCAGCTCTACTCCCTTGCAGCCGCACTCGTGTTCTCTGATCTCTTCTTCCGTCAGGGCAGCCCCGGCGTGGCAGTGATGTCCGCCATGGCCATCTACGGTGTGGGGTACATAGCCCGTCCCATTGGGGCATGGTACTTCGGTCGTATGGGGGACCGAATTGGACGCAAGAAGGTCTTGTTCATCACCATTGCCATGATGGGTGTCTCCACTACGCTCATTGGTGCGCTTCCCACCTACCACCAGGTTGGCATTCTCGCTCCAGTTCTCCTCACTATTCTTCGCCTGGTGCAGGGCTTTGGCGCCGGCGCCGAGATCTCCGGTGCAGCCGTGATGCTGGCAGAATATGCGCCACGCAAGCGGCGCGGCATCATCTCCTCTCTGGTTGCCCTTGGCACGAATTCCGGAACGCTTGGAGCGGGTCTGATTTGGGCGATCCTTACCGGCGTCATGACTGAGGAGTCCCTGCTTTCCTGGGGCTGGCGCATCCCCTTCCTGGGCTCAATTGTTCTCATGGGGCTGGCCGTGTTCATCCGCCTGCACCTGAAGGAGACCCCCGTCTTCGAGGCTTCCCAGGAAGAAGTCCTCGAGGCATACGATGCTCCTCTCTCCAAGAAGGAGAAGCAGATCAAGAACGTCGTGGTCACCCCCAAGGAGAAGATTTCGATCAAGGCGTTCCTTGCCGCCTCAATGCTTCGCTTTGGACAGTCCGGCAACTCTGGAATGGTGCAGACGTACCTGATCTCCTTCCTCGCGGTGAACCTGTTCTTCTCGAAGTCTGTCGCTTCGTCCGTGGTTGTCGTTTCCTCATTGGTTGGCTTTGCCACGGTGCCCATCATCGGATGGTTGGGTGACCGGTTCGGCCGCCGTTCGATCTATCGGACCGTCACCGTACTTGGAATGATTGTCATCCTTCCGTGTTTCTACTTCCTCGTGAATTCGATGGGTACGCACACGACGGAATCCGTGGTTGACGGAGTGGCAAATCATTACTTCGACAAGCCCGCACTGATGTTCTACATTGCATACATCGTGCTCCACAACGTCACAGTTCTGGCCCTCTTCTCTTTGGAGAACATCACGATGGCCGAGCTCTTCGGTTCGCGCCGCCGCTACGAGTCCCTGGCGTTGTCGAAGGAGATCCCGAACTTGATCACCGCAGGATTCGGCCCATTCATTGCCGCTGCGCTCGTGACGGTGTTCAACGGCTCTTGGATCCCTCTCGCGCTTCTGATGTTCTTCTACACCGGATGCACTCTCATCACGACTCTGGTCATGCCCGAAGTTGGTGGACGTGACCTCACCGACCCGAAGGACGCGATGTAATGAAAGCTGTTGTTGTAGCAGGCGCGAACGATCTGCGAGTCGAAGAAATCGAAGATCCTCAAGTCATTCCAGGCTACGTGCGAGTAGCAATGGAATGGGGCGGCATCTGTGGTTCGGATTTGGCGTATTGGAAGCACGCGGCGTCTGGTACCGCGACGCTGAAGGAGCCTCTGATTCTCGGCCATGAGGCAGCCGGGCGCATTGATCAGATTGGTGAGGGTGTGGAAGGCCTTGAGATTGGCCAGGCTGTCACCTTCAACCCGGCAACACTCGTGGGTGATTACGAGGTTGCGGAGCACCTGGTGGGGCGGGACAATCTCTGGCCGGAGGTCCGCTACTTCGGTTCCGCGGCCTTCATGCCGCATGAGCAGGGCTGCTTCTCAACCTATCGACTCGTGCGTGCCGATCAGATTCGAGTGCTCCCCGCCAATCTGACGACTCGGCAGGGTGCGGTCGCCGAGCCGCTGGGTGTGGCGATCCACGCGGTGAGTCGCGCTGGAGATATCTCCGGCAAGAGTATCCTCGTCAATGGAGCCGGGCCAATAGGTGCGCTCGTCGTCGCCGCCGCGAAACATAGTGGTGCGGCCGAGGTCTGGGCAGCAGACCTGAGCTCGAGCTCGCTGGAAGTTGCCAAGGCCATGGGCGCTGACCATGTCGTGGATCGTTCCAAGGGAGAAGCATTGCCGGTTGACGTGGACATTGCGTTCGACGCGTCAGGTGCCTCCCGGGCTCTGGGTGACGTCTTTTTGTCCGTGGTGCGTGGAGGGACATTCGTACAGGTTGGTAACCTTCCTGCCGGTGAAGTCCCCGTTGCTCTCGGTCAGCTCGTGACTCGTGAGATCAACTATCTTGGCTCGTTCCGCTTCTCTGATGAGGTCACCGATGCAGTTCAAGCGATGGCCGATGGGCTGGATGTGGAGCCTCTTCTGACTCATTCGTTTGAAATCGAGGATGCGCTCGAAGCCTTTGAGACTGCGGCAGACCGGGCATCCGGATCTTCCAAGGTCATGCTGAAGCTCAGTTGATTGCGCCATTTTCAAGAGGTGGCGCTGACCTCTTGCGAAGTGCTCCCCAGTTCATCGGACTGGGGAGCACTTCGGGTGCGCTGAGACCGTAGCAGTCAAATACTCGCGTGGAAAGACGCCGTCGTCGTTCTTGGTTGGCACGAACGGCGGTGCGAATGGGCCAATCCCACAGGGCCACGTGCGGAATCTGGGTGCGCTCGCGGCTAGACTTGAGGGCGTGTCGCTAACTATTGGTATTGCTGGGCTTCCCAACGTGGGCAAGTCGACCCTGTTCAACGCGCTGACCCGCGCGACTGTCCTCGCTGCGAACTATCCGTTCGCAACGATTGAGCCGAATGTTGGTATTGTGCCGCTGCCGGACGAGCGCCTCGACGTGCTGGCGGAGAAGTTCCACTCGCAGAAGGTCGTGCCCGCGACGGTCTCCTTCGTGGATATTGCCGGAATCGTGCGCGGTGCCTCTCAGGGTGAGGGTCTGGGCAACCAGTTCCTCGCGAATATCCGCGAGGCGGATGCGATCTGCATGGTCACGCGTGCCTTCTCCGACCCGGACGTGGTGCACGTGGACGGCCGGGTGGACCCGATGGACGATATCGAAACCGTGACCACCGAACTGATCCTTGCTGACATCCAGACGTTGGAGAAGCAGATTCCACGCATCCAGAAGGAGGTCACAGGCAAGAAGACTCCCAAGGAAGTGTTGACCACGGCTCAGGAAGCGCTGACTCTTCTGGAAGAGGGCAAGGTTCTTTCCGCGGCGGCCGGTGGGCTGGATCAGGACATCCTCAAGCAGTTCCAGTTGATGACCACCAAGCCGTTCATTTACGTTTTCAATACCGACGACGACGGCCTGGCCGACGGCGACATGCAGGCCAACCTGCGTGCGGCTGTTGCGCCCGCCGATGCCATCTTCCTTGATGCCAAGTTCGAGGCCGAACTGGTTGAGTTGGAGCCGGATGAGGCGAAGGAGATGCTGGAGTCCACCGGCCAGGAGGAGGCAGGCCTGGATCAACTGGCACGCGTCGGCTTCGAGACCTTGGGATTGCAGACGTATCTGACGGCGGGGGAGAAGGAATCGCGCGCCTGGACCATCCACAAGGGCGACACCGCTCCCAAGGCCGCCGGCGTGATCCACACCGACTTCGAAAAGGGCTTCATCAAGGCTGAGATCGTTTCCTATGAGGATCTGATCGAACACGGATCCGTTGCCGATGCGAAGGCCGCGGGCAAAGTCCGCATGGAGGGCAAGGACTACGTCATGCAGGACGGGGATGTGGTGGAATTCCGGTTTAACATCTAGCGTCTGGGAGCGGCAAGAAGTGAACGATGAGAATCACGGGTCCGGCGTCACCCTCCGTAGGACGCTCGGACTGGTCGAGTATCCTCGACTCGTGGAGGTCTGGCGCAGTGCTGTGGACGCCACGCATGGCTTCCTCGCCAAGGAACACCGTGACGCGATCGAGTCGCAGCTCGCTTCGGACTACCTGCCGCAGGTCGAGCTGTACGTCGCGGAGCTTGGCGGCGTCCCGATCGGTTTTGCTGGAGTCTCACACGAGAAGCTGGAGATGCTGTTCGTCGATGCTCTCCAGCGTGGTCAGGGCATCGGGAGTTTGTTGCTGTCGTTTGTCGTTGCAGAGGGCCGCGTGACAGCGGTGGATGTCAACGAGCAGAATATGCAGGCCATCGGATTCTATCGTCGCCGTGGTTTCGCGGTTGTCGGCAGGAGCGCTTTGGACGATCAGGGATGCCCATATCTGCTGCTTCACATGAAGCGTGGGAGCGACATTGCGACCGGAGATGCGATGGAGTTCTGTAGCAGATTAACCTCTGGAGGGGGAAAATGACTACCTCGACCGCGCCTTCAATCAGATCGGCGAATCGGGACGAGACAGCAGTTATGGCGCGGGTCCTCGCTGAGGCGTTCGCCCAGTACCCTTGGACCAGATGGGCGATCCCGGCAGAGGACTATTCTCGACGGTTGACTGAATTGCAGGATCTCTATCTTCGATACGCGCTCGACGAGGGCGTAGTCCTTGTGGATAAACAGCTCGGCGGGGTCATCGCACTCTTGCCACCGACGGCCACTCGTCCCTCGAAGGAGCTTCAAGAGCGAGTTGCAGAACTCCACGGTGCGCGCTTCGCAGCCGTCACCTCGACGAGCCTTCCAGCTGCGCCGGAGGGGTACTGGAGCTTGGAGACGTTTGGAGTTCGTCCCGAGCGTCAACGGGCAGGCCTTGGCCAGGCGCTCATTTGCGCGGGACTCGGCGTCGTAGCGGCATCCACTCAGCACGGCGTTGCGTTGGAGACCTCGGACCAGAGCAACGTTCGTCTCTACGAACGCACGGGGTTCTCTGTGAGTGCCGCCACGAGCGTAGAGGATGGCCTGATGGTGTATTCGATGGTGCGTCGTGGCTCTGACCCCAAAATACCCATGGCCGCTGAGGATGCCGTGGAGTTCAGTTTCAATGTATAGGCGCGTTCCGATCCAACGTTTGGAGTTCCAGTGATCCAGTTATGGAGCGCGATCTTGGTTGCGGTTCTGACCGTTGTTATTGGTCCGCTACTGCGGGGCGAGATCAGTGGCTGACTTGCGAAGAGAATCGCCACGCACGCGGACATCCTGCAGAAGCTTGAGGGGAACGCTGATGCGGTCGCTTACTTGGATGCGCTTATCAAGAGTGAAACGCAAGTGCTCAAAGAGCGAGAGACCTACCGTCTGACTCGCAAGCTAAATGGAGGAAACGTTGCAACGCTGATCTTCGTCGCGTTGGCGGGCGGAGGTATTGTTTACGGACTAGTTTCTGCCGCTATTTCTCTCGACGAGAAGTCAGAGATGTTCTGGCTATTCATGTCTGTTGCTGTAGTCGTCGGGCTGTTTGTTATAGCTTTGGCGGCCGTTGGGTTGGGGACCTTGTATGAGCCTCCAAAGGAGAAGCGCGGGAAAGCGACTGATTCTCAGTAATAGGTTGGTGTGCTCATATATGCAGCAGACCTGTCTTGTGGGTTGCGTAGTTGTCCATCACCAGATGTAGCTCCCGTTCCGGGTGGTCGCGATCGAGTTGACGCAGGAAGCCCAGGGACTCTTGCCGGCGACGCTTCGACTTGACCGCGCCGGTGACATGACCGGTCGTAACTTTCAACGTAGCAAACAGCGCCGTCGTGGCCAGCAGCACGATCTTCGCCCGTCGCGCCAGGATCGCGGTCGACCGCGTCCACGACATCAGCTCAGCTCCATCGCCCTCACAAAGCGCAACGCCGCAGCAGGAGAATTCACCACAACCCACTCTCCCAAATCGTTTGGGAACCAACAACACGCGACACCAGATCAACGGTTCACCACCTTATATACGATGTGGCTACTTGATGTAAGGTGGCTCTTATCCGTTGGAATTTCATCGCATCGCAGCTGTGACGGCCAAAGTAACAATGATTCGTGCAGCAACACGGCCTGGTGAATGTTTCCAAAACATTCGGTGGGCCCAACGGCTGAACTTGGAGAGGCAGGGCAAGATGTCCGCTCTCAGTGCTTGCTAACCCCATACTTCTCTTTACGCATGTGAACAGCTGTCTTGCCGCCGTTCGTCACCGAAGTGATCTCCTGCCGAGCTGCAGCCACGTCTATGGCACTCTGCTCCTTGACATGGCCCGCCGATCGTCTCCAGCAATACAATGAAGGACCTCCACATCCGCAATGAATGGAATCGCCGGAAATACTTGGTCTCGTACGCGGACAAAATGCTCGAGTCGGTGGAATTACGAAGCATTTTACGAGGTGCACATGGAACGATTTGATCGAGGGGGAAGAAGATGGGAATTGCTGCGAGGATTTGGCGTGGCTTTACACGAAAACTGAAGCGTGGCATCGTTTTGGGCGGCAGTCCAGGCGTTGCGGGGCACGTGTTTGGTCCGACTCAGGCAGCTCAAGGGGAAAATGATATTGGTGACTCTGTGACAACCTCGGAGTTTGAACCAATTGATGACCGTCATATAGATTTTCCACCGAATGTTTGAGGCAGACACCCATCGGTTGGCAGACCAGCTCGTGTCTCGCGTAAGTACTCAGCACAGCAGATTCGGATGTGTTGCAGCACCGTAAGGGACCGTTGGCTTACACCCACCGCCCATGACATGCCATGACGCGCCGTGTCACAAACCCTGCGCGAGACTAGTGTTCTGCATCGGCGATTCGTTGGTTAAGTTGTGGAATTGGAGTATGCCGCGCACTGGACGCCCGAATACTCCGTTGGGGCTCGCCGATGATCCTCAGCAAGGTCGGCCGGCTAGGTTTACCGCGGAACAGATCTATGACATCGTGGACCTGCCTCGACCCGCCGGAGAGGGCAGTCGTGTTCAGTGTCGATGAGAATAGCCAGGTGCAGGTGCAGGTGTAGTCTCGCTCGCAGCCAGCGTTCCCGATGATGCTGGGGATGCCCAAGAAACGAACTCACGACTACTTCCAACACGGTACCACGGGCCTGTTCGCTGCGATGAAAGTGCAGGACGCGGGCGATGGAGTTCAAGGAGTTCCTGACCAAGATCGACCAAACCGTGTCCGATGCTCTGGTCGTGTACGTGATCTGCGACAACCTACGTCACCGCCAACCACCCCACAGTGACTACCTGGCTCGCCAACCACCCGCGGTTCCACATGCACGTCCCATCGAATCCAGGATGTAGTCTGCGCGACACACAACACCAAGGACTCGTCCATACTGGCATCGCGCTGGTCGACCCGTGGACGGGCAAGGAGCGGCCATCATCACTGTGATGGCCCTATCCATCGAGACACGGTTGAATTTGGGTTCAGCGTCCAATGTCCTACGAGTCCGTTGGGTGGTTCTAGGCCAGATCAGGCTGTCTCCAATCCTGCAGCGGTATCTTACTGGTCGAGGTAGCTCACGTGTGTCAGCTGCTCGGAAACATCCCAGAGCTTCTTTCCCACCCCGGGGTTGTGAGCTTCGCTAGTCGCCGGGACCTCGGTCACCTTTCCTCGCTGCTCGTTCTTGCCATCAGGTCCGAAGAACTGGCCTCCGCGAACACCTTCTGCGGTGGCTGCATACAGTTGAGGCAGCGCGCCCTGCTCGGTCGGCTGGGTGTTCATGGCAGCGTAGGCCGAGGCGATGGCCTTCCCGACCGCGCCGCGATGCTCCCAGGCGCGCGGCGTCAGGTTCGACCGGGACACTCCGGGGTGGGCGAGCACGCTGATGATCGGTGAACCTGTGGCTCGGAGGCGGCGGCCCAGTTCGATGCCGAACACCGTATTGGCGAGCTTTGAAGCGCCGTATGCAGTGGAGGCGTCCCACGTCTTCTCGTACATGAGATCGTCGAAGTCCAGATGGGCACCCTTGTGGGAAAGCGAGCTGAGCGACACTACTCGGGGTGACTTTCCACGCTCCAGGAGTGGAAGCAGTCGGCCAGTGAGTGCGAAGTGGCCAAGGTGGTTGGTGCCGAAGTGAAGCTCGAAGCCGTCGGTGGTCGCCTGTCGATCTCCGAGGATGACGAGGCCTGCGTTGTTGATGAGCAGGTCGATCCGGTCGAGTTCGTCCGCCGCGCGCTTGGCGAATGTGCGGACCGAGTCGAGCGACGCAAGGTCCAGTTGTCTGACCGAGACCTTCGCGTCCGGTGCCTCGGCCTGGATCGTCGCTGCTGCCGTATCCAAAACTTGGTCGGCTACGGATCTCGGTGGAGTTCTGGTTGAACAGCCAACGTTATTGACGTGGCTCGTTATTTGTTGGTTGCGTGATCAGATCGTGCGGTAGCAAGGACACCGAACGGTCTGTGGCGTCGCGAGCGTGTGCTCTCAATCGATCCCAGGATCCAGCGGGCGCTGCGCAAGGTGGGGCTCGTGATCGTCTTGGACGACCTGCGGAGTTTTCCCGGCAATCACCTGGTAGTACTCAAAGGCGACCGGGCCGGCCAGCGCAGCATTGGGATCGACGACCAGTGGCGGATCTGCTTGCGCTGGACGGGTGCCGGTGCCGAAGATGTTGAGATCACGGATTACCACTGAGGAGGAACGACGTCCGAGAAGCTTTATCCGTCGCTCCATCCGGGGCCCCGCAATTCTGGCCCAAGCTGCAGAGCCACTACGATCTGGACCGAGCGCAGGAACGCGTGGCCGACCAGGTCGCCGCAATCACGCCGCTGCACGCGGCATGACCTGCCCGGCACAGATTTTGGTCGTTGGAAGCTCGGGCTCGGGCAAGATGCAACGCTGCCGTGGTCTTATGTTTGAGATGCGGGAGGGATACTACGAAACGCTCGACGGCGAGCGGTGTGACATCGAGTGGGTCCCCTCCGATCAGGCAGCCATCGAGCGGGAACGGCTTGGCATACAACTGAGCGACTTTTGGGATGCGTGTAGCACGGGTGCGGGTGTTACATGCACAAGCACGTTGTGGGCGCACAAGACTAGCTGAAACAGACGGGCGAGAAAGCTTCTTCACCTACTCTAAAGACTCTAACGTTTGAGCTTTAGAGTAGCCTTCTTGGTTCAGCGGCTTCAGCCGAACAGATCCACTTTAGCTAGAACATTTTTAGAGTATGTAATAGTAGTTGAAGAGCGACTGCCACGCGCCGGACATGGTCGCCGGTTCAGATTGGGATGTGGACTTGTGAGGTGACCCGGTTTTGTGATTCGACGCCGTCGTCGGCACAATCGCCGCACCTTCCAATCCGCCCCGTCAAACCATTGCTTCCACTGCCCGGCGAAGACCATAATGCGTTATGGGTACTCTCTGTTACACCGCGACCGTTTCGCTCGATGGCTACGCTGCTGACGCGACCGGCGATTTTCAGTGGTCGGCGCCGGGCGACGAGGTGTTCGATTTCCACGTGGAACGCATGGGTGCGGTATCGACCGAGGTACTGGGCCGCAACACGTACCTATTGATGAAGTACTGGGAAGCCGAGCCAGAAGACGAGTCCTGGAGTGCGGCGGAACACGAGTTCGCGCGCCGGTGGCTGAGCATAGAGCGCGTGGTGGCGTCGTCGTCCCTGTCGCCCGCCGATCTTTCTCCCGAAAGGACCCGGCTGGTGCCGGAACTCGGGTTGGCCGAACTCCGGCAGATCGTGGAGGAGGCGCCGGGGGAGGTTGAAATTTTCGGGCCGACGACGGCGAGCCCCGCCATCCGAGCCGGAATGGTGACGGAGTTTCGTTTCTTCGTCGTTCCCAAGATTGTGGGCGGTGGCTTGAGTGCTTTGCCCGGCGATACGCGCCTTGACTTGAACCTCGTCGAGCATCGCGTCTTCAGTGACGGTGCTGTCTATCTGCATTACCGACCGCGCTGACCTTGGCTGCGCTGAGCTTGCGGAGCGTGAGACGACCCCATCTGAAATCACCGGTGCCGCTCACTCGGACTCCGGCCTGCGCCGGTCCCGCTTGATACCGGATCTATGCTTCTTGGATTCGAGCCGACGGCGTTGTGAGGCTCGCGTTGGCTTCGTGGCACGGCGGGGGACCGGTGGAGTGATTGCTTCCCGTATGATCTCCGCCATGCGTTCCCGTGCCGCGGACCGGTTGCGATGTTGTGAGCGTTGTTCGGATGAGGTGACGGTGAGGACGCCGCCGGACAGGCGAGCAGATAGCCGCTCAAGTGCGCGGGCTCGTTGGACCTCGTTCAGCGCCGTCGTCGCCGAAACGTCAAGGCTCAGCTGGACCCGCGAATCAGAGGTGTTCACTCCCTGCCCGCCGGGGCCAGAGGAATGCGAGAACCGTTCGGTCAGCTCCGAGGCGGGAATCCTCATCCCGTGCGGAGCCCCGGGCCCCGGCGGTACCTGCAGATCTTCCATGTTCCAAGTGTGCCTCAGCTGTGGTTGCCGAGGCGAAACGCGTATTGCGATTGGTGTAGCTCCGACTTCTGGCCCACGCCTTACGCATGGGTGTCGAGTACGTGGACGTCAACCAACAGAATACCCAGGCGAGCGAGTTCTACAGGTGGCGTGGATTCGTTGTTGTTGAAAGGAGTGAACGGGACGATCAGGACCGGCCCTCTCCGTTGCTTCACATGACCTTGCGTGGACCAGACACTTGATTGAGCTCGTCCGCCGTGTGGCTGAAAGTGGGGTTGACGCTGCAACATCATGGACCCATATGAGCTGGCCCAAAGTGCGTGCCATCGATCGAGGCCCCACTTGACGGCGGTGGGAGATGCCAACTCAGAGATCGCCACAATCTGTTGGCGCTCTCGCACACGTTCTCCGTCTGGTGCTCCTGTGCACAGTTTTTCGTTGCCGATCCTCCGTGCCTGTTCCTGCAACGCGAATATCGAGAACGATTTCGCGTGTCGGTCAGTTTGGCGTTGAGTACAGCGTTCCTCTCGGAACAAAGCGCAGCAGGAACACAGCTCAGTCAAGTGGTGTCACTCAAGCGACCTGAGCTCGTTGATCGCCTGTCACAGACTCGACGGCGAGATTGCCGCCGACCGCACCGACCTACTGTTGGACCAGAGAACCGATCTCGTTGCCGTCGTCGTCAACGAGTACCAATGCGATGCCGTCCGCGTCCACAATGGTGCCATTGGCGGCGTCGAGGAGCCATTCGTCCACGCCTTCACAGAACATCCTCGTGGACGCCATTGGTCCAATGATCATCGTGTCGCCTTCGGCGGTCCACGAGCCGTTGATGGTGTTGCATCCGGTGGTGCCTGTCAGCGTTCCGTCGTCAGCGATGACGAGTCGCGGCTGTCCTTCGCCCTCGTTGCCCCATGTCCCTTCGAAGGGGATACCGAGGTCTGTGGGGCTAGAATCGGACCCCGTGCATGCGGAGACTCCAAGCGCCAGAAATGTCATCGCGGAGGCGGCCAGAACTGATCGTGTGTGCGTGCCCATGCGGTAACTCTAGCCTGATCCGCACACTGTGAGCACGGTCAGGGCTCATGGTGTCGGCTCCAAGAAAGACGGCGCAGAACTGTAATTTCGGCTGAGTCGAACCGTGACGGTCTTCCGCGATGCCAGCAACGGATTGAGGGAGTACGTCGAAAGGTCGTGAAGACTGAGGAGCGAATGTGTGCAAGGCTTTGGCTTTACCAAGGGCTTGGATCAGCTGCTCGTGGCAGGATGGGAAAGACACCGTGGAAAGGAACAAGCATGAAGATTCTCGTGACAGACTCGCTACAGCTGGGTATCGAATGGCCTCCCGGCTCAATTCTCCTTCCCTTCGATGAATCGCGACCGATCCCGGATGAGCTTCTGGATGCAGACGCGATCGTTTGCTGGGGGAGTTCCGCATCTTTGCAGTCCATGCAGCAGATGCCCAATCTGCGCTGGGTGCAGTCGCTTTCTGCCGGCACTGATTCCTTCGCCGCCGCGGGGCTGCCCGAATCCGTGCTGCTTACTTCCGGCCGCGGGCTGCATGACCAGACTGTCACTGAGCACGCCGTCGCGCTGCTGCTCGCACTGGTACGGGAGATACCGGATCTTGTCCACGCGCAGGACGCCCACCACTGGGCCACCGAGAAGAGAGGTGCCAAACCTCTTCATGATCCACGGCGGGTATCAACGCTCATTGATGCGAATGTGTTGATCTGGGGATTTGGATCTATCGGGCAGTCCATGGCTCCGGTTCTCACGGCGCTCGGCTGTCATGTGCGGGGTGTGGCGCGCGCGGCAGGCGTTCGTGCGGGATATGAGGTGATCGCTACGGAGAGCGTTCGCGAGGCCCTTCCCGGCACGGACATACTTGTCATGGTCCTGCCATCGGAGCCCGAGACCCAAAAGGTGCTGAACGCAGAATTGCTGGAGCTGCTGCCTGGCCGCTCCCTGGTCTGCAACGTTGGCCGGGGTTCGACAGTTGATGAGGATGCTCTGGTTGCGGCACTTCGGGATGGAGCGATTGCTGGAGCTGCGCTCGACGTGATGGAATCCGAACCGCTTCCTCCGGAATCGCCGTTGTGGGATGCTCCCAATTGCCTGCTCACGCCGCATGTTGCGGGTTTTCGCGCGCACGGAGCGGACAAACTTGTTGGCGGGAACATCAGGGCGTTTCTTGCCGGAGAGCAGTTGCGCAACGTGGTCGAGCGTTGAGTCGGTGGAGGCGCTGAGTACCTGAACTATTCTTCGTTTTCGGCATAGGCGCGCGGTGAGCCGCATCGACGTGTTGAAGCTGTGCGGTGAGGAACTCTCGCCAATCTTGTCTCCAATGTTGGTACTCTGACGAAGAGGATGTGATCATGACCGGTCTGTGTGTGCTTCAAGTGCCTCAATGGCAGGGGTCGGGAGCGCCCACGGCGCGTAGATTGCGCGATGGCGCTGCCCACCTTGCTGCCATGATTCCCGCGGAAAACCGATGGACAGTGACGCTCAGAAACGCGGTTTGTGAAATGCGGGGTGGTGTGCAGAATGCTGACGTGCTGGTGGAACAGTTGCGCGCAGTGCGCACGGCGTTCGCGGCGGTGGCTCCGACTGATCTAGTGGTGAGCGTCGGTGGTGACTGTGCCGTGGAGCTCGCACCAGTCGAGGCGGCATTGTCCGCTCATCAAAGCCGACTTGCCGTTGTGTGGTTCGATGCGCACGCAGACCTTAATTCACCGGAGACATCACCGTCTGGAGCATTTCATGGGATGGTGCTGCGCACTCTTATGGGTGACGGGCCCGACGAGTTGAAACCAAGCCGAATCCTGCCAGCGGATCTGGTGGTCTTGGCGGGGGTTCGCGCTCTGGATCCTGGTGAGCAGGACTTTATTGATCGCCGTGGGATCCGGCACCTCAGTGTCACCCAGTTGGGTGACCCGGAATTGCTGTTGTCCGCAGTGCGAGCCACCGGTGCTGAAGCAGTTTACATCCACATCGACCTTGATGTCCTAGATCCCGGCGTGTTCTCCTCAGTCGGCTCGCCTGAGCCGGACGGTCTCACGGTTGGCACACTTTTACGGGCAGTGCATGCACTTACAGAAGAGTTCACACCCGCCGGCATTGGAATCACCGAGTATGAAAGAGCTGACGAGACGGACAAGGATGAAGAACCGCTCGAACACTTTGTCGCGGGGGTTCTTGACGCCGTTCGGAAGTAGGCCATGAAACATGTAGGCCATGAAACATGACTGGCCCTTCTTCGGCGAGCATCAATTTGAAATGGATCGCAGCCGTTTGCCGTGTAGCGCAGCGCTTCCCGGCATTCTCGGTTGCTGATGCGGTCTCCCTCTCCCGTAACCGTCCGTGAATCACGCTCTGCCGCGAATAGAAGCCTCTACGAGTCTCTATGAGCTGCAGCCGCACTCGAACCGGTTTGGTAGCATGCAGCGCATGAGTATCAGACTCGACAACGTCGGCATCGCCGTTCGCGATATCGAAGCGGCAATCGCGTTCTTCACGGACCTTGGGCTCACAATTCTTGGTCGCGATACCATCAGCGGCAAGTGGGCCGATACTGCGGTTGGACTTGATGGTAATCATGCCAAGATCGCACTGCTTCAGACGCCAGATGGTCAAGGCCGTATCGAGCTTTTCGAGTACATGCACCCCGAGGCGATCGAGTCCGAGCCCACTTGTCCCCACGAGATTGGTATGCACCGGGTCGCCTTCCAAGTGGACGATATCGATGAGGCTTTGCAGATCGCTGCGACTCATGGCTGCTACCCACTTCGTGGTATTGCCACCTACGAGGACATCTATAGACTCACGTACCTTCGCGGTCCCAGTGGCATCCTCGTGATGCTGGCCCAGGATCTGAGGAAGAATTGAGGGACGCGAGCTGGGAACGCATTGGCGAACGGCGTTCCATCCACGAGCAGACACTCAGTCTCGATCGGGATTTTCCGAGTCCGAAGGACGTCTGATCATGCCTTGCGGCTCATAAGACTGGCCGCGATGCCTGCCATTCGTGTGGCTTGGCGTCTTCGTGTGACTCGGCGATGTTTTCGGACACACGCGGCCAAGGTTGACCTCGCTGGGCCTCGATATTCTCATTGAACCGTCGCATCAGCTCGGAGAAGATGCGCACGTCGGTGGGACTCCAGTCTTCGGTGGTGGCTGCGAAGGATTTGCGCCGACTGGAACATTCATGTTGATCATTGGCTTGTGCTACGCCGGTGTGATCACCTATCTCAATGTTTACTCGGAAGAGCGAAACGTTGTCTGGGGTCCCTCACCGGGCTTGGGTACGGCACACGGATGCCAGCGTCTCAAGCGATTGACGTAGTGATCGCCGCGGCTCGGTGCGGAACCCATGGTGGTCAGCTGGAAAGACGAAAGAAGGCCAACGCCCAGCTCCCCGTCCGTCTTCCGGGCTGCGATCTCTAGACGTGATCCACCCCTTCGGAGAGTTTGAAAAGCAGGCGAGCCAATTCGTCCTGCTCGGCCGGAGAAAGCGGTGCGAAGTACTGCTCGGAATGTATTTGCCGCTCTGCGAGGATGTTCTCGGTGGTCTCAACACCGCTGGGCGTCAGCCGAACTTGTGTGGCGCGGCGATCCTCCGGGTCCCGCCCCCGCTTGACCAGCCCTTTTTCTTCCAGCTGGTCTATGACTTCCGTTGCTGAGCGAGGAGCAATACGCAAACGCTCGGCAATCTCTCCGGGCCGCAGGCTCCCACCTCGAGAAAAGATGGCGCGCAGCGCTCGCCATTGAAATGGCGTCAGATTCCAGGGCTCGAGCTGTGCCGACCAAGTGCGCCGTAGGCTTCTGCAGGCGTTGTGCATCAGGTTGCGGAGGTCGGGGGTGACATCCTGGGCTCCGGTCGCTACGTCATTCATTACCCAAGCATAGCAGGTTTGACGCGTAACCTCATAGTGAGGTAACCTCAACATTAGTTCGGTTGGACTGCACTCCAACCCGAGTTCGTATCGAGCCCCTGTTTCCCCTTGTTTTCTCGGGAAATGGCTGCGCCGCCCGCAACATGCTGGGCTGTCGGGCTCCCCATTCTCTGATGACAGATACCGGAGGTGATGGTCATGTCTCTCAAGATTCAAACACCAGACAAAACTCAACCAACAAACTCGCCCGGAAGAGGCTCGGGCGGCGCCGCCGCGCAAACAGGCAACGGTAGAGGGCCGGGCAGGGTTGATCCAAACGATCGTTCCCAGCTTGCCGCACATCCCGTCTCACTGCGCCGTGTGGCGAGGCTGTTCTCCACACACAAATGGACCATATCGCTGGTCGTATTGCTGATTTCGATTTCTTCCCTGTTCGCGATGGTTCAGCCGTTCCTGGTGCGATCCGTCATTGACGATGCCCTGCCCCACGGTGATGTCCGCCTGCTGGCCTGGCTTGCGGGCGCAATGGTTGCCGTCGCGGCCGTGGGTGCGGTGATCTCCGTGGTCCAAACGTGGCTCGCGACACGGATGGGTCAAGAGGTGATGCACGAGTTGCGCACATCCGTCTTTTCACACCTGCAGCGCCAGTCACTTTCGTTCTTCACGCGGACGCGTGGAGGAGAGATACAGTCCAGGCTGACTCACGACATTTCTGGAATGCAGGGTGTGGTGACTTCCACCGCTACATCCGTGGCCTCACAGCTGACAACGGTGGTGGCAACGCTGGTCGCAATGCTTGCCCTGTCGCCACGGCTCACGGCGCTGTCGCTCGTGGTCTTGCCGCCAGCGATTTGGCTCAGTCGCCGGGTGGCGCTGCTGCGGCGCGACCTCACAGCTGAGCGTCAGAGAGAACTGGCCGAGTTGCACACTCAGGTTGAAGAAAGTCTGTCGATATCCGGGGTGCGTCTCTCCAAGAGCCTGGGGACGGGGCCGCGCAATATCGAGCGCTTCGAGGCTTCGTCGCAGCGCCTGATCGGCCTTGAGATACGTTCCCAGCTGGCGGGGCAGTGGCGAATGGCAACGATGTCCATTGTGTTCGCGGCGATTCCCGCCGCCATTTATGTGGCCGCGGGCCTGCCCGTGACCGCCGGAACCATGACGATCGGAACTCTGGTTGCTTTTACGGCATTGCAATCCACCATCTTCCGTCCGCTGATGGGCCTATTGAACGTAGGCGTCCAATGGGTGACCGCCATGGCCTTGTTCAGCCGCATCTTCGAATACCTTGACTTGCAGCCTGAAATCCGGGAGCCGGAGAACCCGGTGCGTGTGGAACCCGCGGCCATTCGTGGTGACGTGCGTTTTGAGGCGGTGAGTTTCGGTTACGACGATGGAACCGAAGTAGTGTCGGGTATCGATATTGAAATTCCAGCCGGGACGACGACGGCGCTGGTCGGGCCGACCGGTTCCGGCAAGACCACCCTTGGGGCCCTGTTGACACGCCTCTATGATCCGACGCGGGGCCGGGTCACGATTGATGGGACTGACCTGCGGGACATGAGGCTGGAAGATCTGGCGGCAGTGGTTGGTGTGGTCAGTCAGGAGACCTACTTGGTGCATGCCTCGATCAGGAACAACCTGCTGCTCGGTAAACAGGACGCCACCGAAATGGAGATCTGGCAGGCGCTCGAAGCCGCGCAAATCAGTGAACTGGTTCGAGCGCTGCCGGATGGTTTGGATACGGTGGTCGGCGCTCGCGGACACCGCTTCTCAGGGGGTGAGCAGCAACGCCTCGCGATCGCGCGAACCATTCTTCGGAGTCCGCGAATCCTGATTCTTGACGAAGCCACCAGCGCCTTGGACAACACCACGGAAGCTCAGGTTCAGGCGGCTCTGGACAGGTTGGCAAGCGGCCGAACAACTCTCACGATCGCACACCGGCTGTCAACGGTCGAATCCGCAGACCAGATCATTGTGCTGGAGCGTGGTCGGATTGTCGAGCGCGGAAAAGCAGACGAGCTGCGAGACCAAGAGGGACTATTCTCCCAGCTCAGTCTTATTGTGTGAGCGAGCCTCGCGGGCTTGGCGTTGGGGCGGTCGGTCTTCTGGTACCTCATCGTCCACACTGTGCCGGGAGATGTTGCCGGTGTGCTTGGTGAGTTTGCCAGATGCCTGAAACCCGGTGGGTCTTTGCTCCCGGGATTCTTCACGGGCGAGCGCGCGGAACCTTTTATCACGCGGTTGTCAGCGACCTGCCGGCAACCTGGTGGCTCCGACGAGTCCACAGACTCCAGCCACGAGGAGTGCCACAATGCCGATTGCCCAGATCAGCGCTCCAATCGCAGGTTCGCCAATCGCGGCTCCGCCGGTCATACGGCCCTGAGCGTCCACCCCATCCCACATGATGATGGGAGGATTCCTGATCATCGAAGCCAGGAGGGTTCCCAACGCCCCGGCAACCAGCATCGTTGTCACCGACCACCATCGCAATGAGCGCAGTATCCAACCAGAGATCGCACATCCCAGAACACTGATCCAGGCGAGGACGAATACCGCCTCCACCTTGTCAAGATCGAATGGTCGACCCCCGAGGCTGGTCACCACGATCCTGGGGCCTTCGGTGTTTCCGCTGTCGAGCACTGGTACGACCAAAGTTGCCGCCCAGGCAATTGTGGTCAGGAGAGGAAGCAGTCGAGCGATTCTGTTCATGGGTGGATTCTAGGTTTGTACGGAGCAGAAGGTACAGGGAAACTCTCTCCGGTGCCGTAAACTTTTCGCTGCGTCGTCCGACGTGAACAAATGCAACTTCATGGGGTGTGGGTATGCCTGGTTTTCATCATGTTGAGATGTGGGTCTCTGACTTCGAGACCGCAAACGCCGAATGGTCCTGGTTGCTTGACCGGATCGGGTTCGTGCGCGAATCTGAGTGGCAGGAGGGGGTCTCTTGGAGTGCTGGCGGCGCATACCTCACCATCACAACCTCACCAAATCTTTCGGACGAGCTGCACGATCGGCGCCGCCCGGGAGTCAATCACCTCGCATTCAAGGGAGGCACGGCTGAGCAGGTGGACGCCATCATGGCTCAAGCATGCGAGCACGGATGGGAACCCCTTTATCATGAGCGTTACCCTCATGCCGGAGGCAAGGACCACTACGCTGGCTGGCTCGAGAACTCTGCGGGGTTCAAAGCTGAAGTGGTGGCTGATCTGGACTGGATGATCCAACGCTGATCTCCCTCTCGAGGCGATTCCGCCATTCGCCTGCCACCGTTGAACCGGAAGGAAGAGGAGCGGCGCGCACATTGTCGAGAAGCAGATACTTTGGCGACGGAAGCGGTGCCTGCCACGGCACTGCATTCCAGGGAGAACCGGGATTGGTGGACAGTACACGCTGTGCGTGGTCGTCATGCTGTGCGCTCAGTGCCTCGCTCGTGTCACTCTCACTCGCCCAGTACCAGCGCCCACGGAAAAAATGACCTCCCATGTCCTGCCAAGAGGCAAATTGTTCCTGGAGCCCTTGGGAAGCGATGAGGGCCGTGTCCACAGCCTCGTCCTCATCAATCAGCCCGGCGGTCACTCCTGCCCTGCTCAGCATGATGACCCGGACGAGGTCCCACGCCAGGAAGTCGATGCTCATCAGGTCGCGCGTGTTCTTGCGAACGCGGCGGAATCGGAGGAAATCCTCGGCGGCGTCCTCATTGCCCTGCGCGGCCTGATACATCGAGTTGCGTACCCGGCGTTGTTCGGCACCCTGAAGGCCGGACCAGTACCTACGTTCTTCGTCGAAGCGTTCGCGATGCCCATTGCGGAGAAGACTCAGCAGTTGCTCGCGTAGCTGCGTGGACGTGGTGATTCCCCACCAGGACGCCAGCATCTCGGCCTCCTCATCCCGGCTGGGGAAAGGAAAGACGTCAACTGGCGCTGACCGACACAGTGAGTGCATGGCGTTGGCGGCAACTGGCCATCCCGCGATGGTTCCGCGCAAATGCGTTGGAGAATAACGCCAGTGGATGGCGTGGTGTTCATCGAGTTGGGCTGCGTGCTGGCGCAGCTGGATTCTCGCATCCTGCTTGCGGTTCCCGCGCTTTCCCGCTGCACGATGGAGCGCGTACATGCCGCACCAAGCAACGAGGATGATCACGACAACGGTCGCAACGCCAAAAATCTCGCCAATACTCACGCCAGTAGTGTACCCGAGTGGATTCGGCCGTATCGCCGAGAATCTCATTACCGTGAAAAATGTGCGCCAGTCATAGTTGGCCTAAACTACTGATGACAAGGCGGACAGCTCCATGAAGGGGGAGGCAGTGGGCTTCCATCTGTACAGCGACTTCAGGATTGCCGGTGGAAGTGAGCTCGATGGCGCCGGTGAGTCTTATCCGTCCCACCATATGAAACTGGACGAGTCAGGGCTCGCCACCGAGAACTGGGAGGGACGTCGTGCCACGCCGTGAGGACATCATCCGTTTCGACGACGACACCCCGCCCGTGGGAGCGTCGCCGTGGGTTGTTTCTCCCACCGTCCAAGAGATCGAGGTGGTTTCGCCGAATCCCATGTGGCCGGAACTGTTCGAGCGGGTGGCGGCGCTCTTGCGCGATGTGCTCGGTCCTCGTGCGCTTGAGGTCCTGCACGTCGGATCGACTTCGGTACCGGGGCTTCCAGCGAAACCAATCATCGACGTCGATCTCATCGTTGCAGACCCGGCCCGCGAAGACGGCTGGCTGCCCGCACTGGTGTCGGCAGGTCTCGTTCTCACGGTGCGCGAACCGTGGTGGTACGAACACCGAATGCTCAGATGCGCCGCTCCACTCGCGAATGTCCACGTGTTCGGTCCGGACTCGCCGGAACCCTGGAAGCATCGTATCTTTCGCGACCACCTGCGCGATGATCGCGGGGACAGGGAGCTCTATGCATCGGTCAAGAAGGAGGCTGCAACCTGCTCGAATGAGCAGGGAGGAGGAACGATGATGGCTTACAATCGGCGAAAACAGGAGATCATCCGAGAGATCTATGGGCGTGCCTTCGCGAACGCGGGACTGCTGAGCTGAATGCCCGTGGGATCCACCTCCCGATCCGGGACGCACGAGACTCAAAAGAAGGAGAGACAACGATGAGCGACACGAAGAGCGGCTTCAGTGCCGAAGAGCGCGCAGCCATGAAGCAACGTGCCGAGGAGCTCAAGGCAATGAAGGGAGTCAAGGGAACCGCGAAGAAGGTCAAGGAGTTCGACGCGTGCATTGCCGCGATCGAAGCGCTTGAGGGCACCGATGGGGCCATCGCGCAACGCCTCCACGTCATCGTGCTGGAGGAGGCTCCACACCTTGACCCGAAGACGTGGTACGGCTTCCCGACGTACGCGAAGGATGGCAAGAACATCGTGTTCTACCAGCCCGCCTCCAAGTTCGGCACCCGTTATGGATCGGTTGGGTTCGAGGAACACGCAAAGCTGGACGACGGTGACATGTGGCCGGTTGCTTTCGCAGTCACCGAGATGACGGACGACGTGGAGCGACGCCTGAGAGAACTGGTTCGCCGGGCAGCGAGTTGACGGAAGCGGTCTCCAGCAACTAGAGAAGTTCTGCTGCCAACAGACTCAGTGTCTGTTCGCGGCGCTCCCCACGTTCGAGATCGTCGGCGGCGTACGCTCCGGCGATCGGACTGACCATCACCTCATCCGCATCAAGTCGCGAGGCGAGTTCCTTCACACCGGCCGCTACCCGATCCGGAGTTCCAACGAACAAGGAGTCCGGATTCGCGGCGGGCGCAGTCAGCTCCCGTGCCGACCACGAATAGTCTTCCATGTCGTCCACGGTTGGTTGTGGCTCAATCTTTCCGCCGGTGCGCAGGCGAGCTGTTGAGAGCTTTTGTGGAAGAGCCAGCTTGCGTGCTTCTTCCTCAGTTTCTGCGACGACGACGTTGACCGGAACCAACGTCCTGGGTTCAGGGAACTGTGGTGAGGGCTGATAATTCTCGCGATAGATGCGCAGCGTTTTGTCGATACCCGGCATTCCGAAATGATTGGCGAAAACGTATGGAAGTCCAAGCATCCCGGCCGCTTCTGCGGAGTACGCGGAAGATCCGAGAAGCCAGATTTCTGGAACGGTGGACATCGCCGGAGTCGCCTGAAGCTGGAACGGGCGGCCTGCGATGTCAACATGGAGTTTCTCCCCCACGGGGGTCTTACCCGACCCCAGGAGTTCGCGCAGCAGCGTCACATCCTGGATGTAGTTCTGGACTCCGTCGCCGGGGAGAGCTTGCCGCAGGACAGCTGCCGTCAACTGATCAGAGCCCGGAGCGCGTCCGAGTCCAAGATCGATGCGTCCCGGTAGCATCTCCGAGAGCAAAGCGAACTGCTCGCCAACGGCGAAAGGGGCGTGGTTGGCGAGCATGACGCCGCCGGAACCAAAGCGGATTTGCGATGTTCCCTGCGAGAGGAAGGGAATCAGAACAGCCGGAACAGTCGACACGATGGCATCCATGTTGTGATGTTCTGCCACCCAGTAACGCGTGTACCCGAGGCGATCTGCTTCTTGAGCAAGAGCTTGGCTGGAGAGAAGCGCTTGGCGGCTGCTTTGGCCGCCTCGTAGGGGAATCAGGTCAAGAACACTCAGCTTCAGATCACTCATGTGCTCACGCTATCGCTCTTGGGGTTGTGCGGCCAGGGCAGGGATACGACGAAGAGTGGGAGGGGAAGGTAGAAGAGTTCTGCCCGGAGTGACCGCGTGTACAGTGGTTGAACCGTACGAGGAGCAAATGGGTTGGTGTGCAAGCAGTGAAACAAACAGGCAGGTGTTCAGGCAGTGAGTAGCCAGAAGGATGCCAAGCCGATCCCGCGGACTTTGCCTGGCCACGAGCGAGAAGCATCCATGGTTGATCCTCTCGCGGTCGTGGGAGTGCCGCGCAGGCCATCTCCGCTGGGAGGTCGAAGGCCCACCCGGGAAGATCTTCCACGTTTTGCCACCGATGACCCCGATGTGATCGATGATATTCTGCCTTCCGTGGATGGACCTTTGCGTCTGCTGATCGTGGGAGTGAATCCGGGACTCTGGACCGCCGCGGTCAACGCGCCCTTCGCGCGTCCTGGAAACAGGTTCTGGCCCTCCCTCTATCGTGCCGGTCTCACCGATTACCCGGTTGATGTCTCAGCGGGTCTTTCTTCCGTTGACGAGGCTCAGTTGCTCACACGCGGTATCGGATTGACGAATCTCGTCGGACGTGCAACGGTGCGCGCGGATGAGCTGACACGTGAAGAGTTGCGTGCGGGTGGCACCCGCCTGATCAGACGATTGCCCAGCCTGCGACCCCGTGTTGTTGCCATTGCTGGAATCACCGCGTTCCGTACCGCATTTTCGCAGCCGAAAGCGCGACTTGGAGAACAGGACACCTCGATCCTTCCCGGGTGGCAGATGGGTGTGGGATTGTGGGTGGTGCCACAGCCCAGCGGTCTGAATGCTCACGAGAACATCGATTCGCTGGCCACGCGTTGGAGAGAGGTCTGGGGCGCCGTCGAAGAGGATGCGTCGTAACAGCGCGGGTGCTTCTTCACCACCCTGACTTGCGGCGAAGTCCATGACGAAATGGCTGCTGGTCGTCAGGGAGGACCCGGACGACCAGGGCGGTGTGATTGTCCGATGGCGGTCATACCTTGTCGTGAACAGTCACTGCGTAGCCATCGGGGTCGGCGAACGTGAACGTCAGCCCGAATGGGCCGGGCTCAGGCGCCCGCAGAATTGGAGTGCCCATGGATGTGAGAGAGTCGTGGAGTTCCTGCACGGCGTCGCAGTGCAACCACAGCGCAATACCGAGACCAGGGCGCGGGGCTTGGTCCAGATCGATGCCGGGCAGGGGCTCCCGCACGGCGAATGGGATTGGCGTCGTCGTAAATACGACAGCACCGGGAGGCGCAACGGGTGCGCGGTGAAGCCCGAGTGCCGTCTCGTAGAACGATGCCGCACGTTCAAGATCACGCACCTGAAGCGCGATGAAGTCTGGGCCGGTGACGGTCATGGGGATTCCTCTCGATTCACTGAGTGTCAGGACACTGACATTTGTACTCTATGTCAGAATGCTTACATGGAGCAAGATGTAGTGGCCTTGGAAACGATGATCGGATACCGACTCAAGGAGGCTCAGGCGGTGCTGCGATCCCGCTTGGACCAAGCACTCCGCCCGCTCGGGCTCACCACTGCCCAGTACGCCTGCCTGGAGCTCCTGAGCCGGACACCAGGCGCGTCGAACTCGGAACTCGCGCGCGGCGCATTCGTCACCAGGCAGACGATGAACACCCTTCTGCGCAGCCTTCACGATCGAGGACTTGTGGAGCGAGCAACCGAAGCCCCCACTGGGCGGGCTCTGCCCACGACACTGACCGCGGAGGGTAAACATCTCCTCGCGGAGGCTGCAAAGAACACCAAAATCATTGAGCGGCAAATGGTCAGCACCCTGAACTCCGGACAACGCAACGATCTCCCTCATGCTCTGACTTCGTGCATTGAAGCGCTGCGCGGCTGACCCCGCCCCGCGCAGCGCGCAGGAACTGCAGAAAAGAGTCGATCTGTACTAGCTTTTCACCTGCGCAGAGTGCTCCATCGGAGTGTGGCCCGTCGTAGTGTCCTCTGCGATCTTTGTCCGCAACGCCTTGCGGACCTCGTGGACGGACATGCTCCAGTTGATGCCCAGAGCACGATTGCGTGCGAGTAGCTCGTGCAAGACCTTGCGCGCCGCCTGCGGATGTTTCCGAAGGTTTCTTCTCAACCTCGGGGCGTCCAGCCATTCCCAGAGAAATACCGGCACGATGAGCACAAGAAGGCATGTGGTGGGCAGGAGCGGTATCTGCCACATGTTGTAACCGTCGCGGACAAGCTCATCTCTGAAGGCCAGAACCATGACCGTGAGGATGAGAAATGGCAATCCAATACCGCAGAAGAAGTACGTGATCGCCCATATCGCGCGTCTCGTGGAGCTCGTGGGGTGCGGCCCCATCATCGGCCTCACAATGGAAGGGTCCGCGCGAGTACGCAGCATGATCTGCTGGACGACCTCGTCATCGCTTTCGGGAAGCACGATGGGCTTCGGCTCATTCTTTACTCCCGATGTTCTCCGCTTCCTCCAAAACATTCGTCCCCACTTTCCACCTCGCTCGATCAATTCTACGGTGGATGAGCATCTACGGTGGTGGGCAGGAGTCCGGGCCTTCCTTGCCCTGCCCGTCATGCCAATCCCGAACAGACGCGCATGTGCCAACTGACTGCCACACACGTGGCAGTCAGTTGCGAGCAGGCGCCCGCGTCATGGTGTGAAAGACAATTGTCGTCATTTGGCGTAGGGATGCCTGTACATGCAGCACACCTCCGAAAACGAATCGCAATTCTGTCATCTTCATGCACCTTAAATCGAACCACCATGCCCGATATACTCGGCCCTATCTGTCGTAGTCAATGAGGAACCTGGCGGTATCCAAAACAGCAGGTCTTGACTACAACCGGCCAATTCAGATGATTGGGGAGAACATGGTTCGCATTGGCATCGTGGGAACGAACTACATCAGCGAATGGTTCATGGCTGGCGCTCGGCGTACGGCTGGTCGTATCGCGCCGGTGGCGGTCTACTCGCGCTCGGCCGAACGAGCGGAGGAATTCGCGAGACAAGAGAGAATTGCGCGCGGCTTTGACACCTACGAGCAGATGCTGGAGACCGTTGACGCAGTCTACATTGCCAGCCCGACCATTGTGCACTTCCCTCAGGCAATGGCCGCAATTGAAGCGGGCAAGCACGTACTCGTGGAGAAGACGATGACGGCTTCGCTCTCCGAGACGGAGGAGATCTTCGCGGCTGCCGAAAAGCATGGCGTCATTGCCATGGAGGCGATGCGCCATCTGCACACTCCCGACTACGCCCTGATCCAAAACGCCATCACGAAGATCGGCACGATTCGCTATGCCCATGTCGAGATGTTGCAATACTCCGGGCGTTATGACCGTTTCAGGGCGGGGGAGATCCTCAACGCCTTCAACCCGGCGCTCGGGAATGCCGCCATTGTTGACATCGGCGTCTATTGCCTGGAGCCAACGATTGATCTGTTCGGGGCTCCGCTCTCGCACACCGGCCACAGCGTGTATCTGCACAACGGATTCGAGGGTGGCGGAAGCATCCAATTCGAGTACGACTCGATGATCGCGGACGTCACCTACTCGAAAATCGTCAAGGGAGTCACGCCCAGCACCATTATCGGCGAGGATGGTGCGGTGACGATCAATCTGATGGGTGAACCCTCGCTGATCGAGCTGCACGGCAGAAAGACCAAAGAGACCTTATTGGACATCCCCACGGTGCACCCCTCGGATGGGATGCACCACGAGTTGTTGGCGTTTGCCGATCAGATCGATGCTGGCGCCATCGATCCTCGCTGGAAAACCGTCACGCTGACTGCTCGTGGAATCATGGACGAGCATCTGGCGCGAACCGCATTGTAGGTTGGACACCGGGCGCGACTGGCACCCACAGGTGCAAGCCGCGCCCATGCACGGAAGAGTTCCCGCCCAGGTTTTCTCACTGGCGAACGCTTTGGAGAGGCTCACCGGTCAGGTAACGGGTGAGCTCTTCGACTCCGATTTCCACCGAGGTTTGCATGGTGTCCGCGGAGGTACCGGCAAGGTGGGAGACAAGGGTGATGTTGTCGAGTTTCAGATAAGGATGGTCCGATGCCAGCGGCTCGATCGCATATACGTCGATTGCGGCTCCACCGATCCTGCGTTCTTGTAGTGCGACGGCCAGTGCCTGTTCGTCCACCAGATCGGCCCGGGCCGTGTTGATGAGGTAGGCCGTGGGTTTCATGAGCGCCAGGGTGGTGGCATTGATCATGTGGTGGGTGTCCTCGCTGATGCGCATGTGCAGCGAGACGAAGTCCGCGCGTTGGAGAAGGACCTCCAGGGAATCAACCGCTTTGACGCCGGTCTCCTCTATCTGAGTGGCGTCAAGATATGGATCGAAGACAAGAACCTCGGACTCGAAACCCACCAGCCGCTTGGCCACGCGGGATCCAATGTGCCCGAATCCGACAAGCCCGACCGTGCATTTGCGCATGTCCCGGATGTAGCTCTGGTTGACATACTTCTTGCACCAGATTCCTTCCTTGAGCAAATGATGGGACCGCGCAATGTTCTTGTTCTCGGCGATCATCATGCCAACCGTGAAATCTGCGACTGCGTTTGCCGATCGCCATGGTGCATTCACGAGTGGAATGCCGCGCTCGCGCAGTGCTTCGACATCAGCGTTTTCGATTCCTCCGCGCAGGACCACGGCAAGTTTCAGATTCTGCGCCGCGTCGATTACCTCGCGGTTGATCGAGGCGACGTGAACCACCACGATGTCAGCATCCTGACAATTTTCGACGAGCGCTTGGCATGAGGGCGCCGCGTCGATCCCGGACCTTTCGAGTAGCCCCATGCGATCAGTGATCTCGGCCATTGACGACATGTCGACGTCTTCGATGATGGTGACCTCGGCGCCGAGGTGTTCCAGCTCTTTCATGTCCTTCATCATGTCGATGGTGATGCCACCATCGGCAACGCAGAGAATCTTTGTTGTCATTTGCTTCCTCCGGTGAGAGTGATTGATGTGTCTTGAGTAGTGTCGAACCGTGGCTGGACCACTGGATCCACCGATGAACCCGCTCGAGGATCGGAGACAGCCATGGCTCAGATCCCAACCAGGATCAAGATCCTGAACCCCGGGTCAGGACCAGTTCTGATCGAGTTTCCACAATGAGCTGTCGCTCGTGTTGATTGCGGAGAACCCGGCTTTGAATAGTGCTCCAGCCATCTCGGGCGTGGAAACAAAGCCTCCCGCGATGAGTGGCTTGTGACCGGCTGACGCCATGAGGGTGTCAGCACACATGAGGGCCATGGGCCCGGGCGCCAGTTCGTATCCATCCCACGGCAGCGTGCCCATCTGATTGGCCGCCGACTGCAGCGCTTTTCGATCCAGAAGGAAGAAGCGCCAGTAGACGTCAAGTCCAACTTGTCTTGCCTGCCGCGCGGTGGCGGCCGAGCCCGTGAAAACTCCGTCAACGTTGAATTCTTGCTTCAGCAGGGTGATTCCGCGCCGATCGGACTTGAGGCCTTCTATGAGATCCGGGCGTACCAGGACCTTGTGGCCAGCTTTCTGGCAGCGCTGCGAGAGGGGACCGACGTTGCCGATGTGAATGTCGGTCAGCAAGATCGCTGGCCCTGGTGACTCAAGTGCGGCATCGAGATTCGCGAGGCTTTGAACAGAGGGGATGATCGCTCGATCCCCTCGATGAATGATCGGCATCAGGAGTTCCCGCCGGTGGTGACACGCTCGGCGTTGCTGACCACGGACTTCCATCGTTCGTAGGCATCCTCGAAATCCGCATCTGGTGCCGCCTGAACGGTTGATGCAGCGGGAACCATCGCCGCGGCTGCCTCTTTCATGGACGGATGAATACCCAATGCAGTTGCGGCAACGATGACGGCTCCCAGAATGCCGGACTCGGCGACGTCAACCTTCTCCAGATCCATTCGCAGGACATCGGCAAACATCTGCGACCAGCGCGGTGATTTGGTGACGCCGCCGGTGATTCGTCCGTTGGGTTTGAGCGTTGTGTAGGTGCGCAGGCGTTCGATGTGCTCCCGGTGAGAGTATGCGACGCCCTCGTAGATTGAATGGAGAAGCTGGGGGAGTCCGTCGGCATTCGTCAACCCGGCGAAGCCCCCATTGACATGCGGATGGAGGTTGGAGCCAAAGATGAAGGGCGTGAATGTCACATTGCTGTCTCCCTCTTTCACCGAGAAGGCCAGTGAATTGCACAATTCATAGAGTTCTGCGCTGCTGGCGTCCGCGAGCGCCGGTATCTGGCGCAGAACGTTGTGAATGAACCACTCCAGGTTTGCAGCTGATGTGGGGGAGGCCTCGGTGATGAGGTAACGATCGGGCAGCGGCGCGATCGACGTCATGAAAAGCTGCTCGTCGAGAATAGGAGAAGTTGAGAAATAGCTGTTGATGGACCATGTGCCGGTGACGACGGAGAGTTCTTCATCGCCAACAACCCCGGAACCAATCGGGGACGCTGAAATGTCCGAACACCCTGCTATGACGGGAGTGCCGGCCACCAGCCCGGTCGCCGCGGCCACGGCCGGAAGCAGTCGGCCGCCGATGTCCATGGAGTTGATGAGGGGAGGAAGCTTGCCTTCCCAGGCTCCGGCGCCCATCTTGGCGAAGACGGAATCGTGCAACTCGTGATTCTGCATGTCGTACAGATCGGTACAGGAGGCATCGGTCACCTCGAAGTTGGCGTTGCCCGTCATCATGTACCGGATGTAGTCCTTGACCATGAAGATGTGATGGGTCTGTTCCATGACGCCAGGCTCATTCTCCGCCAGCCACGCCAGGATCGGCAGCGGACCTCCCGCGAAGAGTGACTGCATCGTCACCGGCTGGCATCTCTCCTTGAAACTTCCGTCGGCGTTCCACCGATCAACGATGTACTGGGCGCGCGAATCGTTGGAGACTATGCCGTTGCGCACCGGCCGCCCGAACTCGTCGACCAAGTAGAGGCCGTTGCCGTGACCGGTCAGGACGATTCCGACGATATCGGCTGGATCCACTCCGGACTTCTCCACTGCTTCTCTGACGACGGCGACATTGGCGTTCCACAGGTCCTGCATGTTCCGTTCACTCCATCCGGGAGCCGGAACGATCGTTGAGATTGATTTGGATGCGGTGACGATGGCGGGACCTTCCGGTGCGTGAATCGCCGCCTTGGACACCGTCCCTCCGTTGTCTATACCGAGTATGTACTGCGTCATTGCATATTCTCCTCGCATGAAAAAACTCGCCCCTTCTGAAGTAAGGGACGAGCTGACTTGGACACGTGCTCTATTGATGATTCTGTTATCTACAACACGCTACGGTTTGGGTTTGCCGGTGTCAAGAAATTTACTCCAAGAGTTGGAAATCTGATGAGACAGAGTGCGCCCAATGTGCGCTGTTCATGCGCTGCCTCGAGTCTTTCCGCTGTACCGGGGATCGTGGGACACTGAGTCCATGAATGAGGAACTACCGGATGGCCTTGCGGAGCATCCGTTCGCTTATCGCGTCACCAAGTCCGGTGAGGTGCACATCAGTCGCGGCGGGCGCCCGGTCTGCGTGATTCGCGGCGCCGCGGCACACAAGTTGCTGCGCCGGCTGGATGTGAGCGAGCTCCAGGACCAGCTGGCGCTCGCAAGGGTCACGGGCAACTACAAGCGCGGCAACGAGAGGCCGCGGGCCTAGGTTCTCGCTGATCAGTCGTTCTCCACTTCGGCCAGCTTCGCTTTCACATCACCGCTTTGCCCGCAAGCGCAGGATCCACCTTGCCACGAAGTCTGATGTCTCGGCGATGTGTTCCATACGGCATTGTGCTCGAGTTCTCCCCTTCGCACAGGGAAAGTCAAGCCTGGCTTGGTGGAGGATCCCCAGCTGAGGGTTTCACGGCAGGACAATCCAGTGGCGTCGAAAGAAATGACCGGTTTTCGTCCACGCGCACGTCCTGAAGAATCCCGCCGTTCTTCTCCATCGTGCGATATGAGGATATGAGGATAGAAGGCCACGTTGTCGGCATTGCAGGTGATGAGCACCCGGCTCAAGCCACGCTCGTGCGGTCCCACCCATTCGTGGTGGGAGGCGAGGAAGGAATCGAAGTACGAGGTATCCGGAAGAACAAGCTCTGGCATGAGGCGATGCCAAGCTCGCGGCGACCCACGATGTCGGTTGTCCGTCACCGGCCCTGAGCCAGTCGGAGGTTTCTGCGTGTTGTCGCGGGCTAATCCTCTATCAGCGGCACGAACCGGAAGAGCCCGTGGTCGCTCACATCCAGATTGCCGCCGCGGCGAACGACCCGCCGCATGACGCCGGAGACAGGGATTACCATGATCCCGCCGTCGGCGAGCTGTTCGGTCAGCTGGTCCGGAATGCGCCAAGCCTGCGCGGACACCAGAATGCGATCGAAGGGACCCTCGCGCGGCAGCCCGAGAACGCCGGTTTGAGCCAGACCGATTTCCGCCTGGCCCGCGTTGTGTTTGGCGAGGGCTCGCCGAGCGGGTTCGATCAGTTTGGCATGCCTCTCCACACCGAAGACCTTCCCGGCCTTGCCGACCAGGTGGGCGAGCACCGCCGTCGTCCATCCGGAACCAGCTCCGACGTCCAACACACGCTGGCCAGGCTGCACATCGAGCAACTGCAACATGACCTCCACGGTGTACGGCTGCGAGTTGGTCTGGCTCTCGCCGATCGGCAGTGGTCCGTCATAGGAAGCGAGGTGCTTCACCTCATCGGGGAGAAAATCAGCGCGTGGTACCTGATTCATGGCTTCCCTCACCCGATCGTGAAGCGGCGAGGCTGCTGTATCCGACATACCGATTGCTCCCGTCTGTCAAGAGTTTTCCGAGGGTCCGAAGAGGATGTCTCAGAGAAAGGAATTGATCAGGTGACGATCCGAACTCGTTGTCAGAGTGTTTCCTTCGAGTTTAGCCAACCTAGCAGCGGTTATGTTCTTGTCTGGCCTCTGGAGGGTCAGAAGTCGCACAAAGAAGCCAAATTCTCTTCAGCTTCTTTGCAAGAATGATGCCCATGACAGCCGACCAGAGCAAGCTCTTTCCCGGAACTCTCTTCATCTCCACGGTTCTCGATGCTGCCGACACCAAGGCCAGTATGACCCGATCCATCACCCGCGTGTACATCATGCGTGCGGCGATGGCCGGATTCCTGATTGGGATCTTCTATCTCGCCAACTACACGGTGATATCCGCATTCACGAACCTTGCTCCTCAAGCCAGTGGGATCGGACGACTTGTGGGAGCGGTGATCTTCGGGTTTGCACTCGCCTTCATCTACTACACCAAGTCCGAGTTGCTGACCTCCAACATGATGATCACGACCATCGCGGTGTACTACAGACGGATGCGGGTACCCCGGGCTGCGGCGATCCTGTTGCTGTGTTTCGTGGGCAACATGCTCGGTGGTCTCATCATTGCGTTGTTGGTGAATGGGAGTTCACTGCTCGATGGGCAGGCGGGCGAGCTCGTGGCGCACACTGTCGATGCCAAACTGGCCTACGTCACCTCGGGTCCGGGAGAGGTGCTTGATCTCTTCGTGCGCGCCATCCTGTGCAACTTCCTCATCAATGTGGCGATGCTGCTCGTCTACAACGGGCTGGTGAAGACCGACGGTGTCAAGGTCATCGCCATGAACGTGGCCGTCATGCTTTTTGCTTTCCTGGGTTTCGAACACTCTGTTGCCAACAGTGTGCTTTTCATCGTGGAAGGCTTCCATCAAGGGATTGATGTTCTCGCGGCGGTGGGAAATGTGGGTGTTGCTCTGCTGGGTAATTTCGTGGGCGGCGGATTGCTCATCGGTTGGTACTACGCCTACGCCAATGACCCCTCCCACGGGTTGAAGCACTCCTCCGTGGGTGCCGAATAAACGGTCGGCACCAAAGATCGATCACGGGCTCCTTTCGCTGCGGGGCTGTGGCGACAGCGAGGCAGTGGCTGCATGTCCGGGTGGTGGCGTAATACGCCGAGCTCTACCTTTTGTACGCGAAGTCGCGGTTGCAACGGTGCATTTCGTGTACAAACCCACGACTTCGGGGATTGGGAGGATCATCCCTGTGCACCGGGCATCCTGCTTCATGCTTCCGCTGGGCGGCGGCGTGTGATGGTGACGACGTCGTCCGCCGGCCAGTCACGTACCTCGGTTCCCTCCGGAGCCAGATTGGTGGCTTGGCGAAGAAAGATGGGCCGCCCATATCCGCTGGCGATCGCATCGTGTACCGGCAGCGCAAGGCGTGGCCTGACCTCACGCAGGAAATCGATGGTCTCCTGCATCTTTGACCAGGGTGCCACCACGGCGAACGCCAGCACGTCAACTCCCCGGAATTCTTCGATGGGCTCCAGCGAATCGCCGGTGATGCCAAATCGGGGTTCGCCGGGAGCTTCCAGCAGATAGCCGGTGTTGCCCACGCGTGGGATGTCCGGATGAATCACTGCGTGCAGCCCACCCAAGCCGCGGATTGACAGTTCGCCAAGCCGATGAGAGCCGCCTGCCGCAAGCTCCACCACCGTGTACCCGGCGGCCGGTGCACTGCCGGTATCGCCTTCGGTCTGTCCCGTGATCAGTGCGGATGCCTCTGGTTCCGCAATCACGATCGCATTGGGGTTGGACGCAAGGATGTCCGCCAGAAGCCCCGGGTCAACGTGATCGGGATGCTGGTGGGTGATCAACACGGCGTCAAGACCGGTGATGGGGCCAAAGGATTTGATCTTCTCGATACTGAAGTTACCGGGATCAACGAGGATTCGTGTCCCGCCGATCTGGACGAGCATGCATGAATGGTTGAGATGTCGAACTTCCATGACCGCAATCCTCCCTGTGGATGTGGGATGTATCGAATCTACCGCACGCCCGCCAACGGGGCAGGATTGGCAGTCGACCTCTCAGTCCGTACCAAGATACTCCGCGACCGCGGAACCCAGTTCCGCGCCGATGGGCTCACGTGACACCAGCGTTGCGAGATCGTCATAGTTGGTTTCCTGCCTGTTGATGAGGACAAGCTGATCGCCTCCAAAGTGTCGGATGAGACCCGCTGCCGGATGAACGACGAGCGACGTGCCGCCAACGATCAACGTGTCCGCGTTGCGCAACTCTGCGCAGGCTGCATTGATCACGGCTTCGTCGAGCATTTCGCCGTAGAGGACGACATCCGGCTTGATGATGCCTCCGCAGTCACATCGTGGGATGCCAGCGGACTGCACGACGGTCTCAACGCCGAAGGCTCGGCCGCATTCCATGCACGTATTGCGGTGGACGCTGCCATGCAACTCCAGAACTCGCTTCGAACCTGCCGCCTGATGAAGCCCGTCGATATTCTGGGTGATCACCGCGGAAAGTTTGCCAAGCGATTCGAGCTTCGCGAGCGCCAGATGCCCGGAGTTGGGCCGTGCCGACGAATGAAGGAGGTTGGTGCGGTAGTACCCGTAGAACTCGCCGGTGTGCTCGAGGAAGAACTCGTGACTCAGCACCTGTTCGGGAGCGTGGCTGACGTCCGAATCCCGGCTGTACAGACCGCCAGCCGAACGAAAATCGGGGATGCCACTTTCCGTTGACATTCCGGCGCCTCCAAAGAAGACAATCCTCTCACTGTGTCCCAGAATCTCTGCGAGTGCGCTCATACCGAACAGCCTATGCGATTGATTCCGGGAGCCCACCTTTTCGAACTCCAATGGTGCATCCATGTGTGCAGGCGCATGCCGTGAAAATGTGTTAAGCCTGATGTGAGCACATACGAATGGTTGGAGGGACCCAGTGATGGAGAAAATCGGACAGCCAGCAAGCGCCGGACGCCCGAAGGCGACCGATGCCAGGAAGCAGTCCACCAGACTGACCGACCATGCCGATGTCGTGGCCGCGGCGACTGATCCGGAGACGTTCTCGAGTGTCACGTCATCCCACCTGCATGTACCGAACACGATGGACGGCGAAGAACATCGCGCATTCCGCGCGATCGTTGACCGTTACATGACTGATGATGTTGTCGCGTCCCTCGAGCCGGTGTTTGTGGATGTTGCCGAGGAAATCGCTGCACACCTGCCGCATGGGGTCACCGTTGATGCCGTGAGCGAATTTGGCTCTCTGTTCGCCGTGCGGGCACAGTGCCGATGGCTCGGTTGGCCTCCGGAACTCGAGGACGACCTGTTGGGTTGGATGCGCCAGAACGAGGAGGCGGCACGCTCGGGAGATCCAGAACGCAATGCGGCAGTCGCCAGAGATTTCGATGCCATCGTGCGCCAACAGGTTGAAGCGCGCCAGCAGGCAGAACAGGCGGGAACTCCGATGTCGGACGTGACTGACCAGCTTCTTCGGGAACGCGTGTGCGGGCGCTTGCTCACAGTGGAGGAGATCGTGTCCATGCTGCGCAATTGGACCGCGGGGGATCTGGGATCGCTGGCTCGCTGTATCGGTGTGGTTGTTGCACGCCTCATTGATGACCCGGAGCTTCAGAAGAGAGTCCGCGAGTTGGCGTCCGCCGGTACGGGCTGGACGGCGCGAAGCACCGTGGAAATAGAGGCAATCATCGACGAGTGCCTGCGAATCGTTGATCCCTTCGGCTCCAACCGCCGTGTGACAACATGTCCAGCCATCCTTCCAAGTGGACAGGAGCTTGATGGGGACCAGGACGTGCTACTGGATTGGGCAGCGGCAAACAGGGATCCCAAGACCTTCAACGGACCGCAGGGGCCGGATACCTTCCTTCCGGAGGAACACCGCCCGCGCAATCTTGTCTATGGCATCGGGCCGCACGCCTGCCCTGGTCGCACGCTGTCCACGGTGGAGTTGCGCGTTGCATTGACTGCACTGCTCGGGGCAGCTTCGTCCATCACCTCGGCCGAAGGGGAGAACCCGGTGTCAGCCGAGGCACCGCTTCTGGGGTGGGCACGCGTTCCGGTCGTCCTTTCCTGACCGAGAAGATCGGCGGGTGGAAGTTGCCCAATTGAGGGTGGGCGCCGCTCCATCGGCTCAGGACAACTTGTCCACTGCTGCCCAGAACATGGCCCGCAGTTCCTGACGTGCCCACAGCGGGACATCGTAGATGTTGCACGTGTTGGCCAAGTCGGCCAACAGGATCCGGTCCACCTCCGGAGGAATACTGGGTCTGTTGCGAGAAAGGTCAAAGATGTCCTGCTCGGTGGCGGTGCGATGCCACACGGTGTAGGCCTGACGGGCCACCTCCTCGATTGTCTCCACGGGGATGGTGGCCGAGTACTCCTCGTGGACGTTCTTGTTCTGCCAGGCGGAGGAGTAGACGAGTTCGTGAGAGGTGATGGGTTGTTGTGGCTGAGGTTGCACGGAGGGAGTGATCTTCGCGCCGGAACGCTGCGCCTTGGCGATTGTTGCGGGGGTGGGGATGGCGGGTTTGACCGGAGCCTCCGCGACGCGTTTGGTAATGATGCTGGGAGCTTCAGTCACGGACTCGCTGATGTGCTTGGGATCAATGAGCAGGACGCCATCGGCTGCGAGGGCGAGGCTCTTCGCCACGGCGAAAGGAACAGCGTCATGCCCGGCCTGCGGTACGGCAAGAACCTTCACGCGTAGTCCCAACTGCTGGGCGTCCTCAACGGCTTCGGTGAGGTCGTCGTCGCCGGAAATGACGTACGCGAATTCGATCGTGCGATTCACGGCCATGAGAAGCAAGTCCAGTCCGAGGCGAAGGTCAACGCCCTTTTGCTCGCCATACGTATTGATGCGCCCCATTCGTAGCTTGACTCCGTCGAGATTGCCGATTCGTCTCTGATCGGAATCCGGCATGCCGTCCCTGCCGCCGTCGTACCACAGCACACGCAGAAGGTCTGCACCGCACTCGGCCTCCACCTGCTCGAGTAGTCGGGAGATGAACTGTTCCTCGTTGACCTTGACGGCGCCACGATAGGAGGATCCAGATATTCGAGTTGCCAATGCTGCATAGAAGTAACCTGCGTCCACGAGCACTGCGTATCTCATAGCCATCAAGTCTATTGGCTATTCCTGAGAGGAGTGTGTTGATCCTTGGGCGAGTGCCAAACTGTGCCGAGCGCCAAGCGCTCGCTCCTGATCCAGAGCTTGCAGGTATCCAGGGAAGATCTTGGCCAGTGGAAGCTTCGTTTCCTGGTGGAGCGTTGGATTGGGGGAGTTGTTCCTCCGATTTCGGTGTTCGTGCCGTGTGCGGGCGCCTCGGAGAGTTAGGGTTGGTCATGCGCATTGCTCGGTTCACTGATGGAATTTCCACCCGCTTCGGTCGGATGACGGATGATCTGCTACGACTTGAGGTCCTGGCGGCTGATCCGCTCTTCGAGGAAGCCGATCCTACTGGTGAGGTGGTGAAGCTCGCCGACGTGCGGCTGCTTGCCCCGGTGGCCAACCCCTCCAAAATTGTTGCCATCGGTAAGAATTATGCGGATCACATCAAGGAGTTCGACAGCGCCACTCCTGAGGAACCAATCATCTTCCTCAAGCCAACGACCTCCCTGATCGGTCCCGGAGACTCGATTGTGCTGCCCACTTGGACCGAACACGTGGATCACGAAGTCGAACTCGCCGTCGTCATCAAATCTCGGGCAAAGGATGTACCGGTGGAGGAGGTGGACGAGGTGATCCACGGATACACCGTCGCCAATGACATCTCCGCCCGCGACATCCAGAAACGTGACGGCCAGTGGGCGCGCGCCAAGGGTTTTGACACGGCGTGTCCCCTCGGGCCATGGATCGTGGTGGATCCAGAATTGGACATCGAGAATCTGCGCGTCACGGCTGCCGTCAACGGTCAGATCAAGCAGTCTGAAAGCACCGCACAGATGATCAATTCCGTTCGCGAACTGGTCTCATTTGTCTCACGCGCCTTCACCTTGCTGCCGGGGGACGTTGTTCTCACCGGCACGCCCGCGGGAGTCAGCCGTATCGACGACGGCGACGTGGTGGCCGTTTCCGTCGAAGGCATCGGTACGCTCTCCAACCCGGTGACGAGAGTGGCTCGGTAGCCGGTAGTGATGGGGCGGCCCGGGAGACAAGCCTGCCCGGGTGGGCTGTTCCGCACGAGCGGGCACGAGAGCTGGACCAGTGGCGCTTGGGGCGGACGGGGCCGCCGTCGTTGCACGAGAGGACTCGTTCCGAATGTACCGGTGGGGTGCGCGAACTACCCTGAGCCGCGCACCCCACCGGTGTGGAACGGCTGGAATCAGCCCTCCTTGCCCTTGTCAATGAACGAGGTGTCATTGAAGGACTCGAGGGTGTACTCGCCGTCCTTGTACTTGATGATGGTGACCGCCGCATTGGCGACCCCACCGCTGCCGGTCTCGTAATCGGGGAAGAGATGCTTGATCAGCGCCGTGATGCTCAGACCGTGGGATACGATGAGCACATTTCCATTGCCTTTGGCTACCTCGGTGGCGACGATGTCGTCGATTGAGGCATCAAGTCGCTCGACGATCGTGTCGTAATCTTCGGCGGGCCAGTTTCCCTCGCTCTCGGGGCGCGCCTCGTCCAGCTCGGCAACGCTATTGGCGAATTCCTCGGGATCCACGTTGGCCATGAATTCTTCGAGTGTGATACCCCTCGAGTCTGCGATGTCGGTCCACATCGTCTCGTTGAGGTCGCCCTCGTAGGTACCGAAGTTGAACTCGCGAAGTCGCGAGTCGTGGTTGACCGTCAGATCGTTGGATGTCTCACTCTGTTCGAGGATCAACTCCGCGGTCTGGTACGCGCGGCCGGAATCGGAACTGTATGCCGCCTGGAAATCGATGTCCGCCAAACCTCGCCCGGCGTCCTCAACCACTTCCTCGCCCGCTGGGGTCAGCGGCGCATCCGCCCACCCCTGTACTCGATCGGTGGTGTTGAGCATGGTCTTGCCGTGGCGAACCACGTAGAGCGTCACCTCGTCGGTTCCAGCCGCGGCGGCGGAGGCCGTCGAGGAAGCATTCGACCCCGCCGGACTCGTATCATCGGACGTGTTGGAGGAGCATCCGCCAAGGACGACGGCGGCTGAGAGCAGGGCTGCGCCGAGGGCGGTGATTTTCTTTTTCATGTGTACTTCTTCCGCTTAGCTTCATTGCTACGGTGGCCGCAAGAACGGAGGGCAACCGGGATTCGTAGGTGCATGCTGCTACATGTGACGTTGCCAGGGGTGAAGCAACGCTGGGAGCCTATTACAGCGAATTTGCGGGCGTCAACCACTTCAAGACCATTGACCGCGAATCGGTGAGCGGGTATCCTCACCGATTAGGACTTCGGTTCGAACAGGGTTGTTACTCCTTGGAGGCAAGACCTGAGAACGTCGATGCGCGATGCATCATGACGGACTCAGGTCTTTTTTGCGTCTGGGGGCATCCAACCGATCGAAAATCCGATGTTGGGGAACATGACTATGTGGTTCAAGGAGGACCCTCATGGCAAAGGTTGACTACTCGCGGCTCGCTGCGGACATTATTTCGGAGGTGGGTGGAGCTGGCAACGTCGCGACGGCTTCACACTGCGCCACCCGACTCCGCCTCAAGCTCAAGGACCAGTCCAAGGCAAGCAAGACCGGGGTGGAAGCGCTCGACGGCGTGCTGTCCGTGGTGGAAGCTGGCGGTCAGTTCCAGGTCGTCATCGGCAATGATGTACCGCTCGTGTACGAACAGATCAACAAGATCCCGGGTGTTCCCGGCGGCGGCTCGGTTCCCGACGATGAGGACCAAGGGGAGAAGGGCAACATCTTCAACCAGTTCATCGCGATGATCTCCTCGATCTTCCTGCCGTTCCTGTGGCCGCTCGCGGGCATCGGTTTGTTGAAGGCATTCATCTCGCTTGCGGTCAACTTCAATTGGCTCGAAGCTGGCAATGGTGCCGATGTCCCCCCCCGAGCTCCACCTATGAGATCCTCAACGCCACATCCGATGCGGTGTTCTACTTCCTGCCGATCTTCCTCGCCATCACCGCCGCCAGGCGCTTCCGGGCGGACCAGTTCACGGCGGTCGCCATCGCCGGTGCGCTCGTGTACCCGAACATCGTTGGCATGGCGGGAGCCGAGGGCGTGACCTTCTTCGGTATCCCCGTGGTGATGATTTCCTACACCTCGTCCGTGATCCCGATCCTGTTCGCCGTATGGATTCAGGGATACGTGGAACGTGGCCTGCGTTCATTCCTTCCCTCCTCGGTCCGCAACTTCACGGTTCCGTTGATCACGGCCTTCGTCCCGATCATGATGAACGACTATGCGACCATCGGCCACTCCCTTCTCGCAGGCCCGCTTGTTGCGGCGGTCGTTGCCCAGGCAGCGGCGGCATTGGCAGTCGTCATTCGTACGCGGTCCAAGAAGCGCCGCGAGCTCGCTGCCCCGGGTATCGTGTCGGGCTTCTTCGCCGGTATTACCGAACCGCTGATCTACGGCGTCAACCTTCCCATGAAGCTACCCTTCTACTTCGGTCTTGCCGGTGGTGCAGTTGGCGGCATGATCGCTGCCTTGGGAGCATCCGCTTCGGATGCCTTCGTCATGGCCTCGTTGCTTGCCCTGCCCGCCTACATGAACAATGGGTCGTTCGTGATGCAGATCATTGGTACGGGAGCGGCCATCGTCATCGCTTTCACCTTGACACTGCTCTTCGGCGTCAACAAGAACAATGACAAGGCTGACGGCGCTCCCGCGGCTGACAGCGCAATCCCTGCCGATGCGGCGGGCGTCCAGCCCGAAGCGGCCGAGGCGGCCGCGGCCGCCACCAAGGTTGCCGTGGGTACGCTGGTCAAGATCGCGGCACCGGTTGCGGGGAAGCTCGTGGCTGTCAGCGAGGTGGACGACAAGGTCTTTGCTTCCGGTGCCCTTGGTGCCGGCGTGGGTGTGATTCCGGCGGAGGCCACCGTGGTCTCCCCGGTCTCCGGCACCATCGCCACCGTATTCCCCACCGGTCACGCCTACGGCATCAAGACGGCCGATGGTGTCGAAGTGCTTGTGCACATTGGTATTGACACGGTTGCCATGAAGGGTGAGGGCTTCGAATCCAAGGTCTCCAAGGGTGAGGCCGTCGAGGCTGGGCAGCCGCTCGCCGTCGTCGACTTCGACAAGGTGAAGGAAGCGGGTTACGACCCGACCGTCATCGTTGTGGTGACAAATACCAAGAAGCTCTCCAGCGTCGTCCCGGTTGCTTCCGGCCCCGTGGTTGCGGGAGACGCTTCCATGGCAGTCGAAATCTAGCTCCCCGCAGGGCGGTGCCGGCCCGGTGCTCGGCGCCGCCCTGTACATGTGGGGGCCGTGTGGCGCTGCCCGCGCTTCAACCAACGAAAACTCATCTCGACAACCGCATGCGATCAATGCAGTAACGGAACAGGAGTATTCATGCGTCATCAGAATCTCAAGCCTTTCCCCCAGGGATTCCTCTGGGGCGGCTCGACGTCCGCCTACCAAGTGGAGGGTGCGTGGAACGAGGACGGAAAGGGACTGTCGGTCCAGGATGTCCACCCCACCCCCGACGGCGTATCGGATTTCAGGGTCACCTCGGATCACTACCATCACTATGAAGAGGATGTGAAGCTCTTCGCGGAGATGGGGTTGAAATCCTACCGCTTTTCGATTGCCTGGACCCGCATCATTCCCGACGGCGACGGCGAGGTCAACCGGGCCGGCATCGACTTCTACCATCGCCTGATCGATGCACTCATTGCCCATGGCATCGAGCCCATCATCACGATGTACCACTTCGACTTGCCGCTGGCACTTGACGAGAAGGGCGGCTGGGAGAACCGCGCCACGGTGGATGCATTCGAACGCTTCGCCAAGGTGCTCTACGAGGAGTACGGCTCGAAGGTGACCTACTGGCTCACCATCAACGAGCAGAACATGATGATTCTCGTGGGCGAACTGCTTGGTACGGTCAAGCCGGGCAGTCCCAAGCGCGCCATCTATCAGGCCAACCACCACATGCTGTTGGCTCAGGCCAAGGCAATGATCGCCTGCCATGAAGCCCTTCCCACAGCCAAGATTGGTCCGGCTCCCAACATCGGTTTGGCCTACCCCGCCACTTGCAACCCGGAAGATGTACTGGCAGCGGAGAACTTCAATGCCATTCGCAACTGGTTCTACCTGGACGCAGGCGTTCATGGCCGCTACAACTCGACCGTCTGGGCCTGGTTGGAGTCGATGGACGCCACGCCCGTCATCGAGGATGGTGACATGGAAATCCTCGCGGCAGGCAAGCCGGACTTCGTGGCCTTCAACTACTATGTGACGGCCACGGTCAGGTTGCCAGCTCCGGACAAGCTGGACACCGGCTCGGGAGATCAGCAGATCATGGCCACCGAGCCCGGTGTGTACGAGCCGGTTGCCAACCCTTACCTCCCCACGACGGAGTTCGGTTGGGAGATTGACCCGATCGGATTCCGCAGCACCTTCCGTGTGCTGTGGGACCGTTACCAGCTGCCGCTGCTGGTGACAGAGAACGGCCTGGGTGCCTACGACAAGCTCGAAGAGGACGGAAAGGTCCACGACCCGTACCGGATTGCGTATCTGCGTGATCACATCGAGCAGATTCAGCAGGCCGTCACCGATGGTGTCGAGGTCATCGGCTACAACCCGTGGTCGGCCATCGATCTCATCTCCACCCACGAAGGCATGAAGAAGCGCTACGGTTTCATCTACGTGAACCGCGATGAGTTCGACATGCTCGATCTGGGTCGCTACCGCAAGGACTCCTTTTTCTGGTACCAGCAGGTGTGCGCCACCAATGGCGCCAACCTGAAGGATGTTGAGTGAGTTCCTGACGTCCGCATGAGCGAGTGCTTGGTGCCTGCGTGCCTGCCCCTCCGTGAACGGTGCGTAACGCCGCAACCGGCTCGGAGGGGCTCACTCCGAATGTGAAGAGGAGGACGCCGCAACGTCCGTGTGTTCGACGATCTCCATGGAACGAGGAACTCCATTGGAAATTGGTGGAGAATGCGAAATTGCAGCTCTAGAGTTTGAATCAACATGGGATGTTCGGAGGGGGGCAGTGCATGAAAGTCCTCAGGGTGTTCAATAACAATGTGGTTATGGCTGACGACACCCAGCGCGGCACGGTTGTCGTCACCGGGCGAGGAGTGGGATTTTCGCGCAAGCCGGGCGACGCCGTCGACCTGAACAAAGTCGTCCAGATATTCGTTCCCGATGTTGACAACGACATCGGGTATCTGAGCACCTATCTCGTGGATGTTCCACCCGAATACGTCGAGATTGCGCGTGAGATTCATGCTCTGGCGCAGCGCGAACTGAAGACGAACCTGCCCCAGAGCGTCATCATCACGCTGGCAGACCACATCGCCTTTGCGGTCAAGAGGGTTCGTTCGGGAATCGACATGGGTCACCCTCTCAAGGCCGAGGTTTCTCATCTGTATGCCAAGGAGTATCGGGTCGCGCGTACGGCCGTGGAGCTGATACGCGAGTACACGGATGCCGCCGTTGCGGATGACGAGGCCGTGGCCATCACGATGCATTTGGTCAACGCGCTCCAGTTCGAGACGGGCGACCTGTCCAAGACCTTCGAGATGACCGAAATCTTCTCACAGATCTTCGACGTGCTCGCCTCGGCGTTCGGCCGGCGATTGGAGACGGATTCTCTCAATGCCGCCCGGTTCATCACCCACCTGCGCTATTTCTTCGTGCGTGCGTATTCGGACAAACAGTTGCAGGATCAGCCCCCGCAATTGACGACGACGATCCGGGAGGCATTCCCCGAAGCCTTCCGTGCGGCGGAACTCATTCAGGCGGTGCTCGAGCTACGACTTGACGTGTCCATCACCGAGGACGAGCGAGCATACCTGACACTGCACATTGCGCGACTCGCCACCGAGTGAACAGCGCGACTCGCCACTGAAAGTGGGATGTGGCGATTGGGCACTGAAAGTGGGATGTGGCGATTGGGCACACGGTGAGACATGTGACCGGCCGATGGCGCCGGGGAAGGGTCGGGACAGCGCTGGTCCGCCCCGACCCTTTCAGGAGCTTGAAACATGGTGAGTTCGCCCGTGTTTCAGGACAGCTCACGTATGAGCGAACGAGTGCCCTTCCCACGTAGCGTCGCCAGGGCATCGGTGAAGGCTGCCACGAACACCGGGTCCGAGCCGAGCGTGCCGAAGACCTTTTCGTTGGAGATCACGGCGGTTTCTGCCCCATCTCGCTGCTGCTGGGCGAGGGGAAGAAGTTCACCGCCGAGCTGGTCATCGACGACTATTTCGGAGCCGTCCTCGGCACGCCCCTCCATGCCCAATGCCCACGCCGCGCACAGGGATGCTCCCAGGACGATGGATCTGCCAGCCTCCAGATTGTCGCGAATCGTTGCGATCACGAACTTCGGCATGCGGTCCGAGGCATCCTGCGCGAGTCGTGCGAGGGTGTCCGCTATTGCCTCGTTGGTGAACCGGACGAAGAGGGAATCGACGTACTCGTCCAAGTCCACGCCCGGTACCGGTGCCAAAGTGGGGATGGCTTCGCTGTTGAGGTACGTGCGGACGAAGGCCTGGATGTCCGGGTCGGAGGCGGCGTCGTGCGCGTACACCATGGACAGCAGGCGCCCCAGATGGGCGAGGGCCTGATGTGAAGCGTTGAGCAGGCGCAGCTTCATCAACTCGTAGGGGACGACATCTTCCACCAGCTGCACGCCGGCATCCTCGTAGGGCGGTCGGCCCAGCGTGAAATTGTCCTCCAATACCCACTGTTCGAAAGGTTCACAGGTGACGGGCCAGCCGTCCTCGATGCCGTATTCTTCCCGGACCAACTCCAGATCGGCTGGCGTGGTGACAGGAGTGATCCGATCGACCATGGAGTTGGGGAAGGTTACGTTGGCGTCAATCCACTCCGCCAACTCCGGATCACTCATGCGGGCCTGTGCCACGACCGCTTCGTGGGCGACTTTGCCGTTGCCCTGCAGGTTGTCGCAAGACATCACCGTGAATGGTTGCTGCCCTGCTTCTCGGCGGCGGCGTAGCGCCTCGACGATGTAACCGAAGGTCGTGGTCGGGTGCTGGGGATCTTCGGCGTCCCGCAGGGCGCCCGGTGCCGATGTGTTGAAGGTGCCGATGGCATCATCGATGTTGTACCCGCCCTCGGTCACGGTGAGGGAGACGATCTTGGTCTCCTCGCGCGTCATGGCAGCGAGTACGGCCTCCGGATCGTCGGGCGCGAAGAGGAATCCGACGATCGAGCCGACCACCTGTGGATCGATCCTTCCTCCATGGCCCTTGAGCACCAGCGTGTACAGCCCATCCTGCGAGTCCATGACGTCGCGCATCCGGACATCACCGGGCATGACCCCGACTCCGAGGATCGCCCAATCATTTGCGAGGCCGTGACGAAGGAGCCGGTCCAGATACATGGCCTGATGCGCGCGGTGAAAGTTGCCCAGTCCGAAATGGACGATGCCCGGGGTGAGCTTCGACCTGTCGTACGGCGGGTGGAGTGGAGAGTTCGTGAACGTGTCGATACTCGTGGATTCAGTCATGGTCATTCTCCTCGTCGTTGCGGATACTGGTGGGAATCGAACGTGTCTCGGAGAGACATCTCTGATTGGCTTCTTGTGTGACGATTGGTTTCTTGTGTGACGGGCTTCACGACTGCCCTTGCGGTTCACGATACCGGGAATTCGGCGGGTTGTGGCCATTTGCTTGTTGATTTGTTTCGCAGGTTGAGGAACTGGAAGGCGTTGAAACCAGGAGATCGCGTGGTTTCGATACGCTTTGCTCGCTCAACCGGCGGAGTATTGGCTTCGCTGCGCCGGCGGGGCCATGCAGTAGCGTGGAGTGTGTTCAATCGTCTTGCCGATTGAACAGCTGGAAGGCGTTGAAACCAGGGGGTCGCGTGGTTGATCGAATTGTACGAGCATTGTCCTTCGGGTCCGAGGCTGATGTCTACGAGTCCGTCCGTCCCCTCTACCCCGCGCGGGCCGTGGGCTGGGTACTTGAGCCGGTCAGCGGTCGCCACCCGTTGCGTATTGCGGACGTTGGTGCGGGCACCGGGAAGCTGACCCGAGTTCTTCGCGAGGTGAGCGACGACGTCGTCGCCGTGGACCCGGACATCGGCATGCTGGGCAAACTGGTCGCGTCCGTCCCGGGTGTCGAGGTGAGGCAGGGCAAGGGCGAGTCACTTCCACTGTCTGATGCATCGCGGGATGCGGTGGTCTTTGGTCAATCATGGCATTGGACGGACCCCGCGCTGGCCTCACGAGAGGTTGCCCGGGTTCTTCGGACGGGCGGTGTGCTCGGTTTGTTGTGGAATGTGCGTGACACGGCGGTACCGTGGGTCGCCCGCTACACCGATATCATGCGCGGCTCGGACTCCGAACGCATGATTGCCCGCCGTGGCGTTCGCATCGGTGCTCCGTTCGTTGGTGTGGAAGAGGCCGTTGTTCCGTGGGTCGCGCCAACAACGCGGGTTGAACTGCTCGATCTCGCGCGATCGCGGAGCCACTTCATCACTGCGTCGGACTCGGAGAAGGCTCGCATTGTCAGGGAATCCGAAGCCTTGTTTGACGAGCTCGGTTTCAGCGAGGAAGAGACAGTCGAGCTACCGTACGTAACCCATTGTTATCGTGCGGTTCTCATACCATTGCCTTGAGTCGTGTTGACTCCCGATGGAGTACAAACGTGCCGCAATGTTGTTCGGAGCGCTTGTGGGGCTGACCTTTTTGTGAGAACGTTCTCGACAAACAAGAGAAAAGGGAAGGAAGTCCCGCACGAGGCGTGGGACTGTTCACCGCCCATTGTCCTCTTCTTGACGTAGCAACATGGGAAAATACATGCGAAACAAGAACCACTCCAGATAGGGAAATGATGTCCAAGCTTCTGTCCACCACGGAAAAATCCCGACGCAACTATCCTGTTGCCCTGCTCGTTGGCCTCATCGCCGGAGCCTTCTCAGCAATCGTGAAGTTCGGCTGGGAGGTTCCCTTCCCCCCGCGCACACCCGAGCGCAACGCCGTCAATCCTCCGCAGACCCTTCTTGAACAGATCGGTTTCTCCGAGGACGTCGCACGCGCGACCATCCACTTCAATGGGTGGGATCTGCCGATTTCCTCATTCATCATCCACTTCGGATTCGCGATCTTCTTCGGCCTGCTGTACTGCGTCGTCGCCGAGAAGTACCCCAAGATCAAACTGTGGCAGGGCGCTGCTTTCGGTTTCTTCCTCTGGATCTTCTTCCACGTTCTGCTCATGCCTGCCATGGGAACCGTTCCTGCCCCGTGGGACCAGCCGTGGCAGGAGCATTTCTCCGAAGCATTCGGCCACATCATCTGGCTGTGGAGCATCGAGATCGTGCGCCGTGATCTGCGCAACCGCATCACCCACCAGCCGGATCCCGAGGTTGCCCTGACCGCGCCGGATGCCAAGCGCTGACCCAGCGGCTCCCGCATACAATCTTCCAAAGACGAACGGGACCTTGTCCCGGAGACGGGGTACCAAGCTAGAAGGCTTGGTACCCCGTCTTGTTCATGAAGGCACCGTGGCCGGTCTGAGTGTTCCAACAGGTCAGGCCCGCCTCACTGGATCCACACACGTAATCCGCGTAGTACACGGCCTGGCCATAGGGCACTTCCTGAGCTGGAACACCATCTTCCCACAGGTAGAAGGGAGCGTCTCCACGCGACGAGATCACCGGTGCGTCCGGCCCTCCCAGGCCGATCCACCATTTGGGCCCCAGCTCGTCCGAACCGTAAGGCCTCGTCTCGAAGTAGGAGTAGATCCCGCACCCCGCCCATGAATCTGCGACGAGATCGCAACCGATATTGCCCGACGGCGTCACGATGATCGCCACGTCCTGTTCGTAACTCTGCTGGGCCAACCGGACGGAGGAAACTGGTGTGGCACCGGCGGGAATTGGGCCTCCCGCGCCGGGATACGCGCCTTCGATGTCCACTGGGGAGCTGGTCGGATGCTCGTCTGTGCCCGGTGGAAGCTCACCCTTGCGTACGACCTCACCGCTGCGGCGATCGAAGGTGAAGACCGAGACGGAGGTACCACTGTGTTCCGCGTTTGATTCACCGTCCTTCGCCCAATGGTAGGTCACCCGCACGGAGTTGCTCGAGATCCTCTCAACGGTGGGGAAGAATCCGTAGGCTTGCGGAGTCGCGGTCCCGATGTACTCCCCATGGCTGAACAGCATGATGTGGTAGGGCGAGGAGACGGTTCCGCCCTGAATTTGCAGGACAATCCAAGAGAGTTCTCCACAGGGATCGTAGGTGGAGGAGTCGGAATTCTTGAGGTCCCAGTTGCCGGGATCGTCGGGGCCCATGTCCTCCCAGAATGGAGGGACTTCCGGGCCCCACGTTGTCAGCGCGTTGGCCCCGGTGAGCTCTGAACAGGAAGGTAGGGGTGATTCCGAGGCCGATGGTGCAGGCGCGGAAGGTGGCGCGGAATCCGTTGGCGAGGGAGCGCCCGTGCCCGTGTCCATCGCGCAACTCGCCAGTACGAGCAGAGAAGCGGCTGTCAGTGCCAAGGAGGTTGCACGGCGATGCCGCGCCCAGTATCCGTGTGTGGCCATGGCAACACTGTATCCTCTCATCCCAACAGATCGAAGTGTTCGAATGCCTTGTACAACCCGTCTCTCGTGACGTCATCGGTTACGTAGTCGGCGACCGCGATGACGTCAGCGGAGCTGTTTCCCATGGCGATGGCGATATTGCAATACTCCAGCATCGGGACATCAACGGTGGCATCGCCAGCAGCAACGGTGAGCGCGCGATCCTTGCCAATGTGATCGAGCAGGACGCCGATGGCGTGGACCTTGGTGATGCCGGAGGCCCCGAGATCACCGAAGAGGGCGTGTGAATCGCGACCTCCCCACGTTCCGGATTTCAGGTGAGAGAAGCGCGCCGCGGTCTCCGGATGGTCCTCGGGGGACGTGAGGATGTAGCTGACCTTGTTGACATCGTCACGATGGAGATCGGCCCCGTAGATCATGTCGGGAAAGGCCTGTTCCACGGTCCACGACTCGGAGTCGGGGGCGCCCTTGCCCGCCGCGTACGACCGAATTGCCGGTAGCGCCGCTTCTCGGAAGTTCTTCGAGCCGTACAGACCCGAATTGGCCTCGAGGTAGAACTCAATGCCCCGGCTCTGGAGCCAGTCGACGATTTCCCGGCATTCCTGAGCGGTCAGGCTCTGGTGCATGACCACCTCGCCGTGGTGCTCGATGTAGGAGCCGTTGCCGCCAATCATTCCATCGATGCCCATTTCCCAAAGTTCCGAGTACATCTCCGCCTTGCTGCGACCGGTACACAGATAGACGAGATGTCCTGCGGCGCGAGCCTGCCGCACCGCCCGTGCGGCCGACTCCGAAAGCTTGTTGGAGTAGTCGACCACCGTTCCATCAACATCCAACAGGATGACGCGCTTGCATTTCTTGGTGGCGGAGGTATCCGGGGCTTCCGGGGTAGCGTTCTTTGAGGGTTTTGGCATGAACTCAGACTATCCAAGACACCTGCGACCGGGCCGCGAAGGAAGCATGTTGACCCTCGGATACCACGATTTGGACGCCATTGTGCGGACGAGGGGAGCGACGTTCCTCAACGAGCCCGTACTCGCGCCACGGTGAATCCGGGCTCCACCCCACGGCGACGTCGACCCCGCACCATGTCCCCTTGGATTGGTGCGGGGTCGGCGTGTGAACTGGCGCCCGGTGCTTGGGTATCAGCTCTCCCGGTGCGCCAGTGCGATCAATCCGCGCTCGCGGCGGACGAGGCCGAGCCGGTCTTGGCGGGGTTCGAATCGATCACCTTCGGGCGGCGGGCAGCGATGAGCGGGGTTTCTCCCACAATCGCGCTGTGGCTACGCGACATCAGGTACTTCACGGTCAGGTTTGCCATCGTGGAGAAGCGGTTGCGGTTGGAGAGCAACTGCTGGATGTGAATGGCAACCCAAATGACCCACGCGGGGAAGCCCTTGAGGCGTGGAAGGCCCTTGATCTGGGCAATGGCGGAGGCGCGACCGATGGTGGCCATGGTGCCCTTGTCAGAGTACTGGTAGGGCTTGGGTTCGGGTTTGCCCGAGACATCCGCGGAGATGACCATGGCGACGTGCTGGCCACCTTGGATGGCGGGCTGGGCCAGCTGCGGCAGAGCATTGTCAGGATTGACCGAGATGTCGCCAACTGCAAAGACGTTGTGGAATCCGTGCACACGCTGCTGATCGTCCACTTCGATACGCCCACCGCGTCCTTGCGGGAAGCCCCAGGACTTCACCGCGTCGGGCGCGGAAACTCCTGACGCCCAGACCACGATCGGTGCCTCGAGGAACTCCTGCTCGCCATCGTGCTCGACGAGCGCTCCATCGCCGCGAACTTCTTTCACAGCGGTGTTCAGGCGCAGCACAACACCACGTTTGCGCAGTGCCCCCTGCGCATAGTTGCGCAGATCCTCGTGGAAGGGCCCCAGAACGCTTGGTCCCATCTCAACGAGCGTGATCTCGATCTTCCCTGGATCAAGCTCCGGGTAGGTGACCGGCATGTCGCTGTTGCGCATCTCGGCCAGGGCGCCAGCGGTTTCCACTCCGGTGGGGCCTCCACCCACGACGATGATGCGCAGGTAGCGGTCGTGATCGTTCATGGCGGTGTCTTCGAGCTCGGCGAAGAGCTTGTCGCGCAGGCGCAAGGACTGGGAACGGCGATAGAGAGGCATCGAGTACTCCTCTGCGCCGGGGATCCCGAAGAAGTTGGCCGTGACACCGCTGGCGATGACGAGATAGTCATACTTGACGGTGATGTTGCTGTCCAGCTCGATCTGGCGAGTCTTGTGATTCATGGATAGTACGGTCCCGCGCAGGAAGCGAACGTTGTCCTGTCTGGCACGGACCGCGCGCAGGAACCAGGTGACGTCACCTGGGTTCAGTGCTGCGGTGGCGACCTGATACAAAAGGGGCTGGAACGTGTTGTACGTGTGACGGTCGATCAAGGTGATGTCCACGTCGGCGTTCTTGAGCTTGCGAACCACGGAGAGGCCTCCGAAGCCTCCTCCGATCACGACAACGTGGGGGCGCTTTGCGGGGGGCGTTGTGTCATGCATAGGTCCAAGACTAACGTCCTAGAAAAGGTTGGACTACTGGTGATCACGGTGTGGTGAATCACCTCATTTTCAAGACAATTCGCGACTGATGGAGTAGAGCCTCGTGTAGCTGTTTCTTGTGAAGAGAGCGTTCATGAGCAGAAGGAGTGACGAAAGTGCTGGGGAGATCAAAGAGGTGGCGACGACGACGCCGGCTCCCATCCATCCCGCAGTCAGCCTCCTGATCAAGCCCACCGGAATTGGCCCGAGTTCCGGTGTGTTGACCACGTCCTCGCTCTCGCGCCCGGAGGCGCTGCGCAACGCGGCCACACCTCGAGCGGCAATTACATACAGTGGCAGGCCCAAACCAAGGACCACCCACCATGCGAGCTGCCACTGCAGGATGTGTGGCTGGACAAGTGCGAACCATGTTCCCACCGCAAGGAGGGAGGTCAGAAGAAACAGCGTGGGCCACAGTGCCGAGCCGAGCAGCACGGACGCATGAGCTCTGGGACCCAAACGTGAGAAACCATGACGCACACGTGGCTCCGCGATCCAATCACACCACGGGCCGGAGGCTGCGAGGGCCATACTGATCGCCATGATGAGCGCGATACCGAGTGACAACCATGGCGAACGCCACGCGAGGGTGACCGCCACAGCGACCGCGGAGACCAGCAGCATTGTGCGGATGCGGCCAAGCGTGCGCCCAGCGGTGATCGAGAGGAAACGGGCGTGAGGGGAGGAGCCACGGGTGCGAATGCGGCGTCGTCGTCCGCGATCGCGTTGACTGGAGGCAAGCCGAAGAGCCGATCCGTCCAAGGTCAGGAGTGTCATGAGAGCGCCGTTGACATTCACGTCGGCGCGCACGAGATTCCATCGAGGTACCGAGGAACCACGGCGCTGCCGCAACGTTGCCCACAGTACTGAAGCCGGAGTGGCCGCCACGAGCACCGCAGCCATGGCCACGATCTCGCCGAGGGTCCAGCCGAGGTGGGAGGCCAAAATGATCAGAGGAACACCCGCGAGCATCGCAAGGAGAACATTGATACCCAGAATCTGCAGCAGCTGATGGGAAGGGAGTGTCTCGCGGGTGCGCCAGGCGATCTCAGCGTTGGAAGCCCGCAGTGGCCCGGCAAAACGGGCCGCCGCAAGCAGCGCGGTGAAGGTTCCAAGCACCAGAATCGTTGCAAGCACACGGGTATTGCCGATGTCCCTACTCGCGAGGAACGCTGTGATCGAGGGGCTGAGAGCCTCGGCGGTGCCAGCCCATAGGGAGGCCAACGTCAGGAAGCTGAGCAGCCAGTACCAGAGGTCTCCCCATTGAAATTCTCGTGAGTTCATGAGGGCCTCAGCCGCCGTGGATCGTGCTGGTGGAAGAATCCAGATGAATGGTCTGCGTGACCACCTCTCCCAGCAGCTCGGGGGCGTGGGTGGCGATGATTGCGCAGCGTTGGCCCAAGTAGTGCTTCAGCACTCCTCCCAGAATCCCCTGATATTCCTCGTCGAGGCGCTGCTCCGGTTCGTCGATGAAGAGAATGCGCCAGGGGCGGACCAGAATGGAGGCGAGAGTGATTCGCCGCAGCTGGCCCGAGCTGAGTGAATGGGGCATTCTGTCCGCCAGATCGAGTACGCCGAACTCTGAAAGGGCTTGTTCGGGATCAGCGAGGGACTCGGGCTCGTGGAACACTTCGAAATGGTCGCGGACAGTCATTCCCCGCAACCACATCCACTCGTCCATCACCGCGTAGGTGACCTCGCGATGAAGCGCGGTGTCCGGGGCTGCAGCAATTCCATCAATCTCAAATCGGCTGCACCGCATCGGCTGGAAACCGGCGAGCCCACGCAGCAGGGTTGATTTTCCCGAACCGTTGGAGCCGGTGACTGCCACGACCTCACCGGTGTTGGCGTTCACATCGAGGCCGTCAATGACGAACCCGCTTCCGTAGCCGATACGTGCACCGAGGACGGAAAGAAGAGGTTGCGTCATGGGTCCAAGCCTAGATGATTGATTCGTGGGGTGGGGTGGGCCTTCGTTCCGCAAGTGGGCGTGGAGCGTTGAGCCGTGCCTTAATTGGCACGGCTCAACGCTGTGCACCCATGAAGAAAATGAGAAGGCCCTCAACCCCATCCGTTATTCCCAGAACCGGGAAAACTCCGAATCAATCATCCAAGTGAGGCGAGAGGGGAGTCCGCGCAGGGCTCCCCTCTTCCCATCGGCGTAGAAAAGGGCTCCCCTCTTCCCATCAGCGTAGAAATTCGCGTTGGTGGCTCGTTCTTCTGTTGGGCTTGTTCTTCTGTTGGGCTTGTTCTTCTGGAAGTACTACATCGAGGCGGTGAGAATTTCGTGCACCTCGTCATAGGTGAGGACGATGGGATTGCCCTTCATCGAGCTGGCGGCCATGGCCCCCTTGGTGGCAACATCGAGCTGCTCCACGGTCAGGCCGAGTGACGCGAGGCCTCCGACCCCCAGTAGGGTGACCGTCTCTCTGATCCAGGCCACGCCATCTTCGGCCGTGGCGTCCGGGTCGCCGGTGAGTCGGCGGGCGACCTCGTCGTAACGGGCGATGGAGGGATTCTCAGGCTCGCGCTCCTTCATGGCCCGGATGTTGACTTCGGTGCAGGTTGCCAGAACAGCGGCGCACACATTGCCGTGTGGAGCGCCGGTCAATCCGCCCACCGGTGCGGCGATGCCGTGCGCTGCTCCAAGTTTGGCATTGGCCAGAGAGAGTCCGGCCAGCAGTGAGCACAATGCCATGTCCTCGCGTGCCTGCTTGTCCGCCCCATCAAGGTAGGCGGCACGCAACCCGGCGGCGGCGCGGCGAAGTCCCTCGGTGGCCAAGATGTCGGTGAGTGGGTTCGCCTGACAAGAGGTATATGGTTCGATGCACTGTGTGAGCGCATCCAAGCCGGAGGAGGCGGTTACCGAGGGCGGGCAGGACAGCGTGAGATCGGGATCAACGATCGCCACAGCGGGAATCATTGCGGGATTGCGCAGGCTCGCCTTGAGCTTGTGCTGCGCGGAATAGATCGGTGAATTGGCGGTTACCTCGGCTCCGGTGCCGGAGGTTGTGGGAAGCGCAATCACGGGCACTGACTCGGATACAAGTGACTGGCCCCGGCCGATGACCTCGAGGTAGTCCATGAGGTCCCCCTTGTTGCGAAGCAGAATGCCAACCGACTTCGCGGTATCGATGACGGAACCGCCGCCGAGCGCCACGATGACGTCCGGGTTGAACTCGCGGGCATCTGCGACCGCCGCACGTACTCCCTCAACGGCAGGTTCGCCGCTACTGCGCCAGATTGTCATCTCGGGGGCCAAGTTCAGCAAGGGAGGCTCATCGGCAGGGGTGTGATGCCCGGCGATGACGAAGACACGTTGGCCATACCCCTTGACCAGCTCTGCCAGCTGGCTGGCAGAGCCCGAACCGAAGATGATGCGACCCGCCGTCGCGAAACTGAATGACATGTGTTTCTCCTCGTATCAGCCATTCTTTTGATTGCTTCCCTTAGGCTTGCACACCCGAGCGGGCGAATGCGACTTGCGACACCGTTGTTGATGGGAGAGATTCCCCGTCGGGGCCAAGAGATTCCCCGTCGGAGCCGCGACATTCGCTGTTGCGCCATCCACGCGGCGGATGGGACGATGAGCCATGGCTGAACCGAAGACGAAGCCCACCGACGTACCGGTGGAGAGCTTTCTCGACGCAGTTGTCCCCGCGAGCAGGCGCCTGCACGGCTTTGAGATCGATCAGATCTTTCGGGAAGTGACCGGCGCGGAACCCCGGATGTGGGGACCGAGCATGATTGGCTACGGCATTTTTCGCTACGCGCCGGCAAAGAGCCCGAACAAGGCGTATGACTGGCCGAAGGTGGCGTTCTCTCCCCGTAGGGCAAAGATCTCCCTGTACGGACTCAAGGATCAGCCCGGTTCGGAGGAACTGTTGCCTCGGCTCGGCAAGTACACCGAGGGCAAGGGCTGTGTGTACATCAACAAGCCTGCCGATGTGGACCTTGAGGTCCTGCGTCAGCTGATCGCTCTGGCATGGGCCGGTCCCGATCAATCCGACAGCTGCGCCTGCTGATCACGCGAGCCGATCGGGATTGGGCACAGTGGCTGTCTGCTTCCGGGAAAGACCGTCGGGAAGGCCCGCCGTCAGCGCCCTCGTGCCTCTTCCTGCAAAATAATGGAGAAGTCGTGGGCGCCGTATCCCTCACGCTGGGCCCGGATCAGCGACTCGAGAGCAGCTGTCGTGGCCGGAAGTGGCTCGTCCGAGGTGTGGAGCATGAGCCGGACATCCTTGGAGATGGCGTCGGTGGAGAATTGTGCGTCGGAGGTGTCCGCGCCCAGAGTGAAGTCGCGCTTGAAGGCAGCCATCCATCCCAACGACGTGGAGCCCAACAGGTCCAGAACTCGCCGTGCCTCCAATCCTTCGGACATACCCAGACGAATGGCCTCGGCAACTCCTTGAGCCGTCACCGCGAGTGCCAAATTGGCCAGAAGTTTTGCCGTGGCCGCCTCGCTCGCGCTTTCCATGAGCTGTAGGCGATCGGGATCCGCGTAAGCGGCGACCACCCCGCCCACCAGTTGGCGAGCATTGGCATCCGTGGAGCCGACGTAAACGCCCAGTTTTCCGGCCCGCGCCGGACCGAGCGTTCCCACGACGGGTGAATGGACGAAACGAACACCATGGTCCGCGGCCCACTGCGCCTGCACCCGCGCGTCCTGTGGCGATATGGTCGTGACATCGGCCCAGATCGAGCCGGCGGGCAGCACGGCAGGCCCCGTGATCACGTCCGCGACCGCGGCAGGGCCAAACAGACACGAGATGACCAGATCCGCGCCTTCGATGGCCCATTCGGGTGTGTCGGCGACGGCGGCACCAGCTTCCTTCACCCGCTGTGCTCGTTCGGGTGTTCGATTCCAGACGACGAGCTCGTGATGTCCGGGATCGATCAATCGCAGGGCGAGTTCGGTCCCCATCCGCCCAGTTCCGAGAAAGGCGATACGCATGCCTTCACCCTAGTCTCGTCCCCGAATACCGTCCACCGAGAGTCTGCGACTACGCCTCGAGCGGCAATGGACCTGCTGCGCCGAGAGCACGCATGGAGTAGAAAGGATACGGGCACTCGCGGCCACAGGATCTTGAACAAGGAGATGAGGTCACCATGACGGGGAAGAAGCCAGCTTCCAATTGGGTGGGCAGAATCAGGGACAAGCTGAGTTCGGGGAGGGAGGGATCGGCGGTTGATGCAGATGGCGCCACCGACGCGACAGGCTCGGAGGATGCTCCCATCTTCATGGTGGGCGACCCGGAAAGGACCAATCTGGATGAGCCGCCTGCGCCACCGGTACCCAAGGCGGCGTCGGTCCCGCCCCGGACCGCATCCTTTGGGGGAGTGTCGGCGGGTCTGACAAAGTACGGGTTGGGTGCCTGGTACCTCATCGGCATCGGACTGGTTGTTGCCTTCATCGTCTTTGCCACGGCCAAGGTACAGATGGTCTTCATCGCTCTGTTCGTGGCGTTGGTGCTCACCTCGCTGCTCAACCCGGCGGTGCGGTGGCTCTCACGCTTGATGCCACGAGGTTTGGCCACGGCGATCTCCCTGCTGGGCACCTTCATCTTTTTCGGAGGGATGCTCTTCTATGTGGGCTATTCCGTGTCCGGGGAATGGAACGATCTCAGTGACAAGTTCTCGTCCGGACTGTCCCAGATCTTCGAGTACTTGGAGAACAGCCCGCTGTCCATTGGGGACTCCCACAAAGAGGTCAATGAGAATCTGCAGGACATCTTTGGCACCGTCATGCAGTGGATCCAGGACAACGCAGGTAGTGTCGCCTCCCAAGCCGTGAACTCGGCATCGACGGCTGCACTCATCTTCACGATGCTGGCGCTCGCGATCTTTGCGGCGATCTTCTTCCTCATCTCGGGTCAGAAGATGTGGTTGTGGTTCGTCAATCTGGTCCCGGCACGAAATCGTGTGAATCTTCATCGCAGTGCTTCGCAGGGCTGGAAAACCTTCTCCGGTTACGCGCGTGGCACGATCATCATTGCCGTGACGGACGGAATTTTGGCCGCAATCCTGCTGTTGGTGGTGGGCGTGCCGTTGGCTGCACCCCTGGCGGTGCTCGTGATGATCGGAGCCGTCATCCCACTTGTCGGTGCGCCAGCGGCGATGGTCATTGCGATGATTGTGGCTCTGGCTGCCGATGGAATCGTCAAGGCCGCAATCGTCGGCATCGGGATTGCGCTCATCGGGCAGTTTGAAGGGCATATCCTTCAGCCGCTGGTGATGGGCAAGCAGGTGTCTCTTCACCCCGTGGCCGTCGCCGTGGGCGTGGCCGCCGGAACATTCCTGGCGGGCTTGGTGGGCGCCATCATCGCCATCCCGATCGTCGCGGTGATCTGGGAAGTCTACAAGGTGTTGCGCCACCCTGATCCGCCAATCGCGAGCCTCGATGAGCTGGAGAGGTCAGGCGTCGAGTGATGGCAGCGCCCTGCGCGCGGCAGGCTCCGACATGATCCGGAGCCTGCCGACGTTCCCGGATGCGCATTTGATCCGGTTGAATCGAGGCGGTCGATGTACCAGCAGGAGGAAGCAACCGCTGCTGGTGCGCGTCCCGGTGCTACTGCGCGTCCCACCGCACAGGGGTCACCGTTCCGTGCTCCCAGTCGTGCCGCAGTAGGGAGTAGGCGACGCTTCCGAGAGGGGGCACGTCGCCTTCCGTGGGCCACGCCTCGCGATAGTAGGCCTCCTGTACCCAGGACGCATTGCGGAAGATTCGGCGCATGGGGACGTTGTCCTCCCTCGTCTGACCTTCGAGACGGTTGACATCGGGCATGGTCTCGAAGACGTGCTTGGCAATGGCCCGCAGGGCTTCGATACCAAGTCCCTGACCTCGCACGGCCTCCGAGAGCCGGATGTCGAACAGTGGTGCATTGTCTGAGAGGTCCTCGAAGATGACGACGCCGATGCGTCCCTTCCATCGTTCTTCCAGCCAGTACGCCCGGTGGTCGTGGTCCTCGTACGCTCCCTCGGCAATGCGGCGCTCGATGAGTTCACGCGAGGGTTTCGACGTGACGTGGTACGGGAATTCGTTGGTGGCCATGAAGTCGACGAAAGCTTCGCGATCCGCGGGATCGCCCGGTACGAATTGCACGAGTGAGACAGACATGGCGCGATTATAGCCAGATCGCACGGACTGGCAACCATGACGCCGCCGTGAGTGCGGGGATTCAATCCCACGTGTGGAAGAGTGAGAAGGTCAGGCGACCGGAACAGCGATCTCCGGAACGACGGCGCCGCACTGCGCGGCGAAGGCGTGTGCGATGCGGCGTCCGTTGTGGGAGACCCGTTGGTCGACAGCCTTGAGGGCGCTTTGGAAAGGTTCTGCGCTCTTCCCATCGGCCATGCGCCATTTCGTGATGAGTTCAGGGCTCGCCTCGGGGTGGAACTGCAGACCGACCCCCGAACCGTAGCGGAAGATCTGATAGTTGTAGGCGGTGGAGCTGCCCAGCAGGCGCGCATCCTGGGGCAGCCGCTCGACAGCATCCCCATGGGACTGGTACCCCATGAGGACTTGACCCTTCGACACGCAACTGATGATGGGATCGTGCAGGGCGGCCTCCGTGAGAGTCATCTCCACGGGGCCTTCCTCGAAGCCTTGCGGCCCGGGAACGGAAACGTGGCCTCCCAGAGCCTGCGCCAGAATCTGATGGCCGAGGCAGATGGCCATGACCGGTATCCGGTGAGAAATCGCTTCAGCCAGGAGCCATCCCACGGGCTCGATCCATGGATGGTCCAAGCCATCGTGGGCGCTCATGCGCCCGCCCAGAAGGATCACTCCGTCACCAAGTTGATCAATGGTTGGTACGGGGTCCTCCCACAGGCGCACGGTTTCCATTCGAACATCACACTCGGTCAACCACATCTCGAAGCGATCAATAGGGCACTCGAGATCAGGTTGGAGAATGGTTAGTGTCACCATGCCATGGATTCTTTCAGTCAACCGTGACAAAAAGCTTCTTTCTTGGACGTGAGACTGCTTACGCAGCGACATTTCCGCAGACCAGAAGGTTGAGTGTTCACTGAATCTCAGAGATTGGACCGTTGGAAGAGCTGTCCATTGCTCAGTTCCCACACCCGGTCGAGCTCAACGACCTCCAACAGGCGGCGATCATGGCTGACAAGAATGAGGGTCCCGCCGTATCTGCGCAGAGCCTCCTCCAATTGCTCAATCGCTTCCATGTCCAGATGATTGGTTGGCTCATCGAGCACCAGAAGATTGACTGCCTTGCTCTGCATGAGCGCCATGGCGGCGCGGGTGCGTTCCCCCATGGACAGCGAATCACATGGACGATTGACGTGTTCGGATCCCAACCGGAACTTGGCAAGGAGGGTCCGAGCATCGGCCTCCACCAGCCCCGTGCGGCTTCCGACAAGGTCCAGCAGTGCAATCTCCCCGGTCACGTCGCTGCGCTCCTGGTCGATGACGCCGCAGTGAACGCGACTTCCGAGAGTTCTTGTCCCCGAACTCACATCCAAGGTGCCCAGAAGGGCACTCAGCAACGTGGACTTGCCGGAGCCGTTGGGTCCGAGCAGCCCGATGCGCTCGCCGGAAGCCACACTCAGCGAGATGGGGCCGAGCCGGAAACTTCCGCGCCTGACCACCGCGTCGTTCAAACTGAGGACCACGGAGGCGGACGGCTCCGCTTCTGTGAGCGAGTATCGCAGCTGCCACTCCTTGCGGGGCGCCGTGACCGGGGTCAGGCGTTCGGCGGCGGCGCGGGCTCGCGACCCGCGGGCGGCCTGCTTCTCCGCCCGCTGCTGGTAGTGAAACTGCAGCGCTCTGGAGGGTTCCTTCCGGATCTTGTCGGAGCGAAGTGCCCTGTTGGACCATTCCTTGCGCGAGCGAGCTTCTGCTTCGAGTTGGGTCTTCTTTCCCTGATAATCCTGATACTCGTCCCACTCGTGGGCGCGAGCGATTTCCTTGGCCTGAATGAACTCGCTCCATCCGCCGACGTACTGGACGACGTTTTGCTGCACGATGTCCAGCTCGAGGACTCCCGTTGCCACTGCATCAAGGAAAGCACGATCGTGCGAGGCGATGAGCACCGGAGCCTGCTGGTGCTCAACGAAGGATTTCATCTGTTCCAATCCGTCGGAATCCAAGTTGTTCGTGGGCTCGTCGAGAAGAAGAACATCGAAGTGTGAACAGAGTATCGACGCCAGACATGCGCGGGAAGCTTGGCCAGCAGAAAGCGATCCGAGGGGCCTGTCGATCTCCACGTCCAGTCCGATGCGGGCGCAAACGGCGGGGATGAGATCGTCGATCTCGCCTCCGCCCAGTCCCAGCCACTGTTCCAGGGCGAGGGCGTAGTCCTCCCCGGAACGGAGCCGGTCGTTGTCAGGGCTGGGCACTGTGGATTCGCTGTCACGGGAGACCGCCGCGAGTTGAAGAGCCGCGTGCTCCATGCGCTCCTCAGCGGTGGTAATGCCCGTACGGCGGCGAATGAAGTCCCTGAGGGATTCGCTCGTGTATGGGGTCTCCTGGGGAAGAAAACCGGCCACGGCTGTGGCGGGGGAGAAGCTGATCCTTCCGGATTCGGGCGTTATCTCTCCCGCGATCGCACGCAGCAGGGTCGATTTTCCCGATCCGTTTCGTCCGACGACGGCGAGGCGCACTCCCGGTCCGATCGTTACCGTCAGATCGTGGAAGAGGTGATGGGCGCCGAAGGAAATGGCGAGGTTCTGTAGGGACAATGAGGCTGGCATATTGGCTCCAATTCGTTGACGGAGCGCTGCTGATGCCTGAGCACGGGCCATACGTCGGGCAGATGAGAGCGAGGCCGAAGTTGGCGTGCCAGCATGGCGTGTGCGGCGCGGGGCGGGGTCAACGAAGAATCCACATGAAAGAAACCATAACGAGTGGTCCGCTCCCGTGACAAGGGCGATGCGCCCGGCGCCTTGCCCTATCGATGCTCACCTGAGTTCAATGGGGGTGAGAGTGCGCGGTCGAACGTGCACCCGGATTCTCGGAAAGGACGCGCGATGCGATTTGCACTGGTGTTGGGGTCGGGTGGCGCTCGCGGATACGCCCATATTGGCGTCATCAACGAACTCAAGGACCGTGGCCATGACATTGTGGCAATCTCGGGGGCCTCCATCGGGGCCTTGGTGGGTGGGTTGGAAGCCGCCGGGGCACTGGACAAGTTCACCTCATGGGCCACTGGACTGAACCAGCTGGCAGTGTTCAGAATGCTCGACTTCACCCTGGCAAAGGCAGGTTTGGTCAAGGCGGACCGGATCATCGAGGAAATCAATGGTTTCAGCGGTGGAGCCAGGATTGAGGATCTTTCCATCCCTTTCACGGCTGTCGCCAGCGACATCACCGCCGAACGCGAGGTGTGGTTCCAACGTGGCTCGCTCGCCTCCGCGATCAGGGCGTCGATCGCCATCCCCGGCTTCATCACTCCGGTCATGATGCAGGGGCATATTTTGGTCGACGGCGGCGTCTGCAATCCGGTACCGATGGAACCCACGTTGGCGGTTCCATCGGACGCGACCATCGCGGTGTCGCTTTCCGGCGGTTCGGCTGTCGTGGAGCCGCGCCAAGCTTTGGCCAATGCCAATGACGTCACCGAGAACGAGCAGTCCTTCGCATCGTGGTTGACTCGAAGTTTCGACGGCATTCGCCATGCCGAACCCTTGCGAGCCGTGCACTCCCTCTTTGCGCGCGGTGCGGTGACCGCGGATGCCGATGCTGATCGGGTGGACATTGATGCCATTCACGACTCCTCCGCGGTCGTGGATGGTGAGCAGTCCGACCTCCGTCCCGGCACCGCTCCGCTGGCGGTTCCCGATGTTCCCGGGAGCGCTGACTTGGTGGAACGGAGGTCCGTGGACATCTCCACGACGGAGCTGGCATATCAAACCATTGGAACCATGCAGAACATGATCGAACGCTACCGGGCTGCCGCCAGCCCGGCACAGATACAGATCACGGTTCCCTATGCGAGCGGCGGCACGCTGGATTTCCACCGCGCGAGCGAGTTGATCGAGTTGGGGCGAAAGCTCGCCGCTGAGGCCCTCGATCGTGCTGGAGTCTAGCCCTGCTCATCCGAGTACATCTGGTCGATGAGGGGCTGGAAGTGCTCGATTGCATGCTTGCGGCGGATCTTGAGAGTGGGGGTGGCGGTTCCGTCGTCCACCGTCATCTCCGCGGGAAGAATCTCAAAACGCTTGATCGTCTCCCAACGCCCCAACGTGGCGTTGGCACGTTCGACATCTCGTTGCACGGCTACTCTGAGCTGTGGCATTCGCACCGCCGCCGAGTAATCGGTTTCGGACAGACCCTGTTGCTCGCACCAGGAGTGCACCCATTCCGGATCGAGGGAAAGCAGCGCAACACAGAACTTGTGTCCCTCCCCAACAACGATGGCCTGTGAGATCGCTTCGGACGAGCTGGTGAGGGTGGATTCGACCTCGGACGGAGAGACGAACTTTCCATTCGAAGTCTTGATGACATCCTTGATCCGATCGGTGATGTAGAGGAAACGGTCCCGATCGAAATGACCGATGTCGCCTGTGTGGTACCAGCCTTCGGTTATTGTCCTTGCGGTCAGTTCCGGGTCATTGTGGTAGCCGCGCATGACGCAAGGCCCCTTGATGAGGATCTCGCCGGTGTCCGGATCGATGCGCCCGGCGGAGCCGGGCACGATCTTCCCCACGGAGCCGAACCGCAGTTCCTGCGGACGGTTGAAGTAGGTGACGGCGGCCGTTTCGGTGACACCGTAACCTTCCAGGAGTGGGATACCAAGATTGAAGTACCACCGCTGCAGTTCAGGGTTCAGCTTGGCCGAGCCGGAAATCATGAAGCTGAGTCTGCCACCGAGCTGGGCGCGGACGGTCCTGAAGACCAGCCTGTCGGCCAGAGCGTACTTTGCGGCAAGGGTGGTGGGCATCTTCAGTCCGGCCGAGCGGTACGGGAAAGCCCTTTCTCCCACGGACATCGCCCACGCGATGATCTTGCCCTTGGGGGAATCGGCGGGTGCGGCGTTGAGCACCGAAGAACGGACTTTCTCGAAGATCCGCGGGACCCCGCACATGAAATCGGGCTTCACGGATGTCAGGTTGGCAACGATCTGTTCGATTCTCCCGTCGATGGCGGAGATGGTGCCCACATACATGTCCAGCAGAATCATGCATTTTCCGAACCCGTGGGAGAGTGGGAGCCAGATGAAATGCACCTGCCGATCCGCGATCGCATCATTGGCACCCCAGCCGATGGCTTCGTAGATCCACGTTCCCTGGGTGATTTCCACACCCTTCGGCCGTCCGGTGGTGCCGGAGGTGTAAATGATGGTGGCCAGAGTTTCGTGATTCGTTTGAGCCTGCGCCTCCTCGACGCATCGGGAGAACGCCATGAGGTGTCCGGAACCGAGCTCACGCAACTTCTCCCACGTGAGAACCCGCGGGTCGTCCGTGTCCACGTTCCCCTCGAGCACGATGATGTGCTGGAGCGCCTGAGTGGATTCGGACAGTCCGAGGACCTTGTCCAATAGTGCTTGATTCTGCACGAAGATGGTGCTCGAACCGGAATCTCTCAGGATGAAAGCGATGTCGTCGCCCCGAGTGTTCGGATAGATCGTACATGTCGCCGCACCGATTGTTCCGATGCCGAGATCGGCGAGTACCCACCGAATCGAGGTACCCGAGCACAGGGCAACCACGTCGCCCAATCTCACTCCGAGGCTGAGTAGTCCGGCGCTGATCAGATGAGACCATTCCCTGAACTGAGACCAGCTGACCTTTTGCCAGGTCCCCGACTCGTCGGGATACATCCATCCAGTCTGTTCGGGAAATCTGGTGGCCCGGTCATCCAGCCCGGCCCCTATGTTGGGCCAGGCATTGTCAAAAGCATCCTGGATCTTTGGTGTTACACCTTCGGGAAGAAATGCGACCATGTTTTCAACAATACGCTTTCGAGCTTGCCGTTGGGGCGGTGATCGGTGAGCTGGCGCGGCGTCGACGGGGTGGTGAGCAAGCGCACCATAGCAAGGCTTCTCTCCCCGGGAGTGCGCCCAGTAACGTAACTTGTTGTGCTGGCAAATTACTCGGATATTCTCAGGCTCCATGGTGCGTGGAAGTTCTCGCTCGCGGGATTCATTCTGCGCCTGCCCATGTCCCTTGTTGGTATTTCGACAATCCTCCTGGTGAAG
>WPCI01226488.1_pt1 | contig 80519 bp, 85 predicted proteins | sample 5399871 | NCBI WGS metagenome assembly WPCI01 (sample SAMN12869469, study PRJNA574797) | sludge metagenome | isolation source: wastewater treatment of pH7 | place: China:Beijing | collected 2019-05-20 | reverse complement strand
CAACTCTCGCAGCGGCAGAAGATACTTCGTGCGCTTGGTGCTGGTGGAATCGGTCTGCTCGTGGGGGGAGGTTGGTGGGTACACAACCTTGTCTCCTACGGCGTGCTGCAGCCTGCCGGTTACCACAGCAGCTACCTGAGTCCCGGCAGGGATCTCGGATACTTTCTTGAGACCGCGAGTCGCAATCTCGCCGAATCCTTCTGGGGGCGCATGGATTGGTTGGATTGGTCGATTCCCGGCATCATGATCTACGGATCCATCCTCATATCCGCAATCTTCCTCATCGTCGCCCTCATTGTCGGTCCTTACCGAACACAGAGATTGATACTTGTCTCCTTCATTTTCTTCGTTACGATCCTCCTGTTTGTGCAGGCATGGAGCCAGTACCGTGCAGGTGGAATTGTTCCGGGAACACAAGGCCGTTATCTCTTTCCAGGGATTGCCGGAATGCTCGCCGTGTGGGCAGTTGGGGCAGGCAGAACCCTGCGAATGTCTTCCTTCACTCGGTCACTTTCGCACTCATTTTCCGGGGGTTTGCTCCTGGGGCTGCCCGTGGCAGCAGTTGCGTTGACCGCTGCGGCCATGTGGGCTCGCGCGTGTTATCCGAGCGGTACCACAGGTATTGACGTGGAACGCTGGTCACAGGCGAGTGGTGTGCCAGTGTGGGTGCCAGCACTGCTCGTGCTATTCGCTGGTGTGGCTTGCCTTCTCTCTATCTGGTTGTCAAGGCAAGACTCTCGAGAGCGTGAGGAAATCTCTATCCTCAAAAGCCCGTAGGGATTGCCGATTTGGATGAAGAGGGGTACGGGAGGCAACCGGCCTATATTCCCGTTGATGAGTAGTGCCCGCGTGAAAACCGAGCTTACGGATTCCACGCAGGCGCCACTCCAGCGATCTAGATCATCTTGCCCTCGCATGCCAGTGGGAAACCGTTGCATTCATAAATACAGCGGTTTCCCAGACCGGGCCATCAATGGTCTTAGAGGGTGTCGACCTTGTTCTTGATGCCGTTGATCAAGTCGATCACGGCTCGGCGCTGCCAAAGCTGGTCAATCTTTGATTCCGTGACATCGAGAGTCCGAACGATGTCGTGGATCTTCTTGAGTTGGGCTGCCTGTTCTGGTGTCATGTCGTCCTCCTGATTTGGTGTGTAGGCCTGACCCGGCGTCAGACCATGGGTGTCAAAATCGATCTGCGGATTGTGGATCGAATTCGAGTCATTGGCGTTGTCCCAGCATTCGAAGTGCAGGTGAGGGCCGGTTACGTTTCCAGTCGCTCCCATCAGCCCGATCTGCTGGCCGATATTCACACTCTGTTCCACTGAGACCTGGATTGCGGACAGGTGACCGTAGTACTGGCCCTGCCCATTGGCTGAACGAATAACGATGCCGTTGCCTGTTCGTCCCGGGACGGTACCCGTGCCGCCAGCACGTAGAACCGTGCCACCGTAGGCAGCGTGGATTGGCGTGCCAACATTGTTGGCGATGTCAATCCCCGCATGCCCTGGATAGCTCATGTATGTGGCGGTAACACGGCCCACGGCGGGTGATGCCATTAATCCATCCGGCATGTTCCTCCTTCGTGTAATTGTTGTTGTGGCTGCGTGCCTCCTCTGTTTGAGGTACGCCTTAGAACCCGGCGGATGACCGGGCCAAGAAGAGAATCTCGTCCGTCTGGGAATGCGCTCATGAGCGATGCCCCGACGAGATTGTGTTGCCGAGTTTTAAGGGAAGGAAACGGTGTCCGCGCACTCGGTCACTGCGCGGTGTCAACTTCTTTCTTCGGAGCCGCGGCCAGGCCCGGCACGAAGAAGATCAACCAGTCGTTGACCTTTGGGACAGTGAGAATCCATTGCGCCAAAGCAGATCCAACTGCCCAGATCGCGGTGGTGATCGAATCGGCGATTGCGGGAGCGAATTAGGTCAAATCCAGCCCTGGGCCCGCTGCCCAGGCAGCAAGATGTCCGATGGCCAGAACCACCATCGTTCGTAATACGGCTCGCCACGGATGTTGCACTTGAGTGGGGCTGGATGGAGGGATACGTTCGGCGCGGGATTGACTGGTTCGGTTGAAAGCCACTGTTTTCCTTTCTACAGATTCGGCTCGTGGGTGAGGGAGAGATGCGGAGGGCGGAAGCTACAGAGACGGGAATTCAACTCTCTTCGTCGTGTCATAGATGCGAGGAAAGATAGCTCTGTAGAGCCTTGATCGTTTCAACTCGGAGTCTGCCGTCGAGATTGAAGCCTTGGTAGTAGCCTTCGTTTTGAAGAGCTCGTTGCAGGCCCTTGATGGTCCATTCCCCAGGATCCCCATCGAGAGCGTGTTCGTAGTATCCGCTTTGGGTAAGCCAGCGTTGCACACTTTTCCAAGACTCCATCTCGAAGCTTCCGTCGAGGGCGCCCGCGTAGTAGCTGCGACGCTTTAACCACGATTGGAAGGAAAGGGCAGTGTGGTAGGAGAAATCGCCATCAACTGCTCGTGAATACCGGCTGTCTGCCTCAAGTTGGCCCGTGAGGGATCCTGGCGCCACACCGTGGAACGAGAAATGGTCGCGTGGGTTGACGTCGATTCCGTTACTGTTCCATGTTTCAAAATGCAAATGGGGGCCGGTCACGTTTCCCGTATCACCCGAGAGACCTATATGTTCACCGAGAACCACGCTCTGTCCAAGCGACACATGAGGATCGGATAGGTGCCCATAGTACTGTTTCTCGCCGTCTGAGTTCCGGATGAGGATCCCGCGTCCGGTACGTCCTCCAACGATGTTCCAGCCAACTGCCTCGATCGTCCCGGCATAGGCCGCGTAGACGGGAGTGCCGACAGAAGCTGCAATATCGATTCCGGCATGGCCGGTGTAACCACGCCATTCGCACGAGACATTTCCTTTGATTGGGCTGGCCATCTTTCCTGTCCACGTCATCTTTGTGTCCTTCCAGTTGAACATCCCGGCGCGGGTCCAGCCGCGGCCCCTGGTGTTGAAAAAACCCGTACCCTGCGAGGGATTGCGAGCCTCAATCGTGGAAGCATCTCCTCGAGATACAGCGATGTGCCCTGGCATATAGAGAAATGCGCCGCATGTGGCAATGGCTTCCGGCACCCTGAGCGGGACAGTTCTCTCAATGAGAGTTGAGGAGTGTAGATCTTCGTGAGCCCGTAACAGTCCGACCTGCCGTAGGCCGAAAACGATGAGGCCAGAACAGTCGAATCCCTCCGGGCCATTGCTTCCCCATACGTAAGGTTTACCCACCTGTGCCTCTACACACGCCATAAAAGACTCAAGGATGTCCACAAGGCCTCCCGGGTATAAGAAAAGCCACCCGTATCGATATGGACGGCGAATGAAGACGGAGAACGGACAGAGGCCACAGCTCGCCGGAGGGACCGTACGGCCATGGCATCTGTCCGTCTCCATGTTTTTGGCCTGAAACCAAAAAATGGAGCCAGCTGGCTCCATTGAGGGCATCAGGTGCGCCCTATGAACTCACCTGCAATTCACTCCCTAGAGAGAATTGACTTTATTCAGAATGCCGGAAAGCAGATCGATCGTCGCTCGTCGCTGCCATAGCTGATCTACCTTCGATTCAGTCATATCAAGAGTCGAGACAATGTCATAGACCTTCTTGAGGTTTGCCGCTTGTTCGGGTGTCAATTCTTCCTCCGGGTTTCCTACGGTATCGATTCTGCGGACGATCCAGAATGCGGAGTCCGCAATAAAGCCATTGACGTTGATTTTGTGTCGGGTTGGGCCCATGGCTGGAACCCCTCCGTGACCCCACGAATAACCGTCCTTGTCATACATCTCGACGTGGTTGATCTGCGAGCCACCGCCCACGCCTTCCGGTCGAGCCATCGCTACGATGTCACCAGGTCTGAGATTGCCCATGATGGTGTTGAACTTAGCAGACGTGGTTCCGTCGGCGACCGCCGCTCCGTTTTTCGCCTGGTCATAACTCATGGTTCCGAGTGTGTAGCCCAGGGTCTTGTAGGCAGCGTAAATAACGCCCGAACAATCACTGAATCCGTATCTTTCCGGATCCAGCTTCTGGGGTTGTTGGTTGCTGTAGGAAAACCGTCCCTGATGAGCGGCCATCCACGCAACAGCCTGCTCTCCTACTGTTGCCATGATGTTGACCTCCTTCAATATGTCGTTGGATAGCTGCATGTGGCCTTTGATAGCGGATACATGCCTTGATGCCCGGCGGGGTGCCTGGCCAAGATTGGGTGCCTATGGACGTCCGGGTGACGGGGGAGGGAGCTGTTGCCAAATATGCTCTCGCAACACCCTCGTGTAGTGCTTCTCGAGGAAGAATCTGGATCGCCAGGAGTCAGCTTCAGCTCTTGCAGCTTCAAGATCTTCCTCGAGTGAAGAGACCCTTCCGGAGAGTTTCTCCACTTTCATACGGGTTTCCCTGAGTTCGTCCTTCGCATTGTTGAGCTGTTCGCCCTGCTCGCCGACAAGGATCTTGAGAGCCGCTATGGCATTCGCTTCACGACTTGACCGACGGTTCACCAATGCGACCATGATTCCTCCAAAGGCTGCAATTAGTGCCACGATTACCGCTGGCGTTCCTGGCATTCACCCCACCCCACTGAGTCTGCGTATTGACCTCCTGGCCGAAGCGCCATATAGCTGTTGGAGATGCAAGAATCCCGTGTACACGGGCTTCTTGCATGGAAAGTGCCCCAGAGTCCCCGGTGAACTGATCGCGATGCCGGTCCTTGAGCGAGTGGAAGAGAGGAGCTCACACAAAAGGCATAAAAATACCCCGATCGTGCATGACCGGGGTATTGTTTTTGGGCGAGCTTCGCCCTCTATCGAGTATTCAAGCATAGTTTTCTGACTTCGTCAAGGTAAACCTTTTCCTTGTTGTTCGTTAGTTTCCCTCTTCTGATCCATGTATGGATCGTCTGGCGCGGAACGTTGGTGATTGTGGAAGCTTCTGCGACGGATACAGATACATGTTGGGTCGCGAGAACTTTCCTCTGCTCTTCCTGTAACTCATCCCGATCCCTGGTGATGAGCCACTCTCGGTGACACATTGGACAGTTCCACAGCTCGCGACATCCTTCGCTTGTCATGGGACGTTCGATGAAAACTTGGCAGTGAGGACATTTTCTATCGTTGCGATCTACACCGTAACCAGTCATGGCCGAGATCTTGCGGTGGACCCGTTCGATTTCCCTCTGTGAATCTTCCCAGTCGGCATAATGCTTCTCCGCCCACTCGCAGTGTCTGAGTAGCCAAAGGGCTACATTGTCCTCTGTTTGTCGTGTAACGGTCTCGCAGAGGATTGCGGACCAATCGTGAAGAACATTCACCAATGGCGTGAGTACTCCCTGGACGCCTTCCAATTTGTCCACCGCGCGTTCCGTTGGCCCCTCGAGGGACAGGGATGTCCGGTTGGCGACCGGATCGTAGCTCACCCCCGATATCCCAACGATACCGGCGAGGACATCTGGAAGTAGGTGTATCCGTTCTATGATTTCAGTAAGCTGGCGGGTTGCACTCATTGATCTTCTTCTTTGGATGTGGGTGTCGGATGTGGGTTTGCTTTCGTGGGTCGGAGCTGTCGTCCTCCGATCTGAGGAGACGAACCCCCGTTTGGAGATATTGATCGACTGTGCGTCTGATTGTTTCGGCACGAGCTTGTGGTGCGGTTTGGGAGGGTCAACTTGGGCCCATCGTTGTGGAACCATTCCTATCGGTCCGATAGGTGCAGTGAGCTGTTCGCCCCGGATCTCCGTCGCTCGATGCGCTCTGATAACGATTCCGCGGCCTGGGTGCCAGGGTATGCACCTTCCCTCCCTCCCGCTACAGATTCCGTCAAATCGATCAGAGATCGACATTCGAAAAAGACGGGGCATGCCAAACAGAGTTGGCGAGCTTGGTGAGTGTGTCTGGGTGAATCCATCAGTTGCCATTTACCGAGACAGGCTGCATCTGCCCAAAGGTCGCTATCCGTCCCATGTGCCCCGGTTATGAGGCGCAAATGTTGAACTTGGTAGGCGGTGGCTGTGGGGAGCAGCTGGGTCGGTGGAATCCCGTTGTGCTCTTCCTGGATCGAACTGGAGCGAAGGTGATTGTTGCTGGCTTCCTGTCCGTATTCATTCATTTTGTTCAAGGCGTTTCCCTTTCTCTGTAGATGTCACGCCGGGCGCTGCTGACGACATGGGCGTTGTCGTAGTTGCGGGCGACGATTCGTCGACATCGAGAACTCATATGGCGAGTTCAGTGTTCGCTGTTACGAACATCTATTCGAATAATGCTCGTAACAGCGAACACTGTCAAGTGATGGACAAAAAGTGTTCGCCTGTGCGAACGTTTATCTATGGGAAACGTTTTGCGTCCGGTTCGTATAGATTTCAAGGTCTCGGAAGTGCTTGACGAGTATCGAGATTCTCATTCAATGAGTCTCCGGAAATTGTCGCGGTTGTCGGGAGTAAAACTCACGCGGCTGGGGGACATCCTGCGCCGGGACAGGCCGATGTCCGTAGGGGAACTGGAAGGTATTGCCCAGGCCCTAGGCCTTGTCGGGTGGAAAGTTCTGCGCGAAGCGGGGCAAGAGGCTTCGCCAGACAACTTGGTCTCCTTGTTCGACAACCAGCACTACGAGGACGTTGACAAGGAAAATGTGTCGTCTGCGGCATGTACCGTAGAGGCATATGCAGCAGACGACCCCGGCATCGATGTCGAGGCTGAGCAGGAAGGGATGATGGAGGAGCCGTGACAGAAGATCAGTTACTTGCCGAGCTGGACGCAATGGGGCTCGCCGTCGAGACTCGTTTCCTCCTTGGAACGCAAAGGGGTTATTACAGTCTGCGGGGCAAGCTTGTTGTTATTCGCGAAGGAATGTCGTATCCGCAGCGGCGTTCCACACTTGCTCACGAACTCATGCACGCTCGGCGAAATGACGATGGACACCAGCCGCCTCATATTGAAGGTCGGATCAACAAGGAAGCGGCCCAGTTGCTTATCAGTCCATTTGAATACGCTTTGGCTGAGCGATTGCACGGCCCTCATGTCGTCGCAATCGCTCGCGAGCTCGAGGTGTCGCTTTCCATTGTGCAGGCCTATCAACAAATGCTTGGTCTGAACGTCTGAGCAAAAATGTTACGAAAGGTCACGTTGTAGATCTCAAATGCTCAGTAGTTCGGCGACAGCCCGGAAAGTGGGGTCCCTTCAATGCGACGAAGTATCCATGCAGCTCTTGAGAGCCCTGAGGTGTAGAAGCAGCTTGATGCGAGACTATTTTTCGCGGCGAAGCCTAGGCTCGAAACGTCCGCGCCTGCCGCGCAGGCTGTCGTGCAGGGCGCGGACAAGCATGCGGCGACGCTCGGCCAGCCTGTCGACGTACAGCGAATTGAAGAGCAGGTACTTTGTGGCCCAGTACGTGTAACGCACCCTCCAGCGCCAGGGCATGATGTCGCGGCGAACCAGCAGGAGCGTGTTGCGCAGAATATAGTAATTGCGCACCGGCGAATGCACGTGCACGGGCTGGTCGCGCCCGGGAAGTTTGATGGTCTCGTCCCCCAGCGAGTGGAGCAAGGACACCCGTGGCGCACAGTACAGCTTGTACCCGGCCCTGCGAGCCCGTAGTCCCCATTCCAGATCGACGTGGTCGATGAAGAGGGAAGAGTCCATGCCTCCGACCATGTCCAGGGCCGCGATCGAGACGAGGCAGCCCGAGGCGATGAGGAAGGGTACCTCCAGCAGATCGGTGTCCAGTTCGGCCTTGGTGGCCCGCTTCGGGCTCCAGCCCCGGTCCTGATAGACCAACTGGTCCCCGCCGGGTTTGTTCTCCGTCGGGAGGGGGCCGACGGCAGCCACCGAGTCGCCCCGGTCGAAGGGTTCCAGTAGTGAGGACACCATGTCGTCCGGCGGGAGGGAGTCGTCGTCGGACAGCAGGACGTGCGTGGCCCCCAGCTCGCGAGCACGCTCGATGCCGGAGTTCTGAGCGGCGGCGATGCCGACGTTTTGTGACAAGGCGATGAACTCCGCCCCGCTGTATCGGCACGCCGAGACCAACGCTGCCACGCTTGCAGCCTCGGACCCGTTGTCGATCACGACGACGCCGTCACACTGGCGCATCAGGCTGTCGATGAGCACGCGGCAGTCGTCTTCAGGACAATAGGTGATGACGACGGCGATCACGCGCGGCGCGGTTGTGCGGGCTGGCATCGCTGCTACTTGCGCAGGGTAGCGATGAACTCCCGGCAGGCCTCCCACGTGGGAAGCAAGCCCTGCTCGCGGGCCTCGCTCAGACCCGGGGCGGCGGTGTCCTTCGGGGAAAGCAGCAGTTCCAGCGGATTGCCGTCGCGGCCCACAATCGGGTAGTCGATGCCGACGTCCTCGCACAATGGGTTCACGCCGTGCTCGCGGCCCGGAGCATACTGTGTGGAGCACATGTAGACGACGGTTGAGTTGTCCTCCAAGGCAACGAAAACGTGGCCGAGGCCCTCCGAGAGATAAATGGCGCGGCGGTCGACGTCGTCCAACAGAACGGAGTCCCACTGCCCGAAAGTGGGCGAACCGACGCGGATGTCGACCGCGAAGTCCAGCACGGCGCCGCGCGGGCACATGACGTACTTGGCCTGCGAGGGCGGGACGTCGGCAAAATGGATGCCACGGACGGTACCTGCCCTGGACACCGAGGTGTTGGCCTGACGCACGTCGAGACGGTGCCCGATCACCTTCTCGAACTCGGTGGACTTGTAAGCCTCCAGGAACAGGCCACGATCATCGGGAAACTGCTTCGGGGTGATCTCCCAAGTTCCCGCGATCTTCAGTTCGCGAATTTCCATTGCTACTCCTTAGCTGTGAATGACTGGCACCGGATATCAGTGTAGTCAATGCGCGCCACCATCTCGCCTTCCGTGAGGAGGGCGATGCCGAGCGCGAGGAGTCGGGCACAAGAGTCGAGCTCCCGCACCGTGGTCTGTACGGTCAACGACTACCGTTTCACGCCCAGCGTGTCCACGCCGTCCCCATTCCAATCTCCAACAAGCGTTGTGTCATTTGGTCGACCATAGACAAGTGCGCTGTCGGCATCTCCTCCCCGGATCGTGTAGGAGATGAAGTACTGATTCCCCCGGCGCACGGTGAGAGAGTCGCGGGCGAATTGTTCAGAGAATTTCCCGGTGTAGACATCGTCGGTGGTTTTCCCGTAGGTGACCACTTTGTCCGCGTTGCCGCCGCTGATGCTGTTCTTGAAGTAATAGGTGCTTCCACGGCGGACAGCGAGGGTGTCCTTTCCGTCGACATCCCAGTCTCCGACGAGAACCTGATCGGTGGTTTTCCCGTAGGTGACCACTTTGTCCGCGTTGCCGCCGCTGATGCTGTTCTTGAAGTAATAAGTGTTTCCGCGGCGGACGGCGAGGGTGTCCTTTCCGTCGCCATCCCAGTCTCCGACAAAAACCTGATCGGTGGACCTGCCATAAATCGTCGGGAACCGGGGTGAGGCCGCTGGTATCGTGTCGTTCGTGAAGGAGTAGCTCGCTCCACGGCGGACGGCCAGGGTGTCCTTTCCGTCGCCATCCCAGTCTCCGACGAGAGGCTTGTCCGAAGCGCTGCCCCAGGCGAATGCAATGTTTGCTGTTGGACCCCACGAATCGTTGAGGTAGAAGTTCGGGGTTTCGGTGAAATTGGCGGACGTGTTGACGCTTCCCTTGTCCACCAGCTGAATCTGGACCGCTTCGACGCGTTTCGACTGACCAACGGTGCCCGCGTTCTGCCCATTCGAGACCCAGGGCAACCAGCCGTAGGACTGCACAAAAACGCGGTAACGGATATCGTACGTCAGGGCGACATCGCCGGTCAGTTTGATCTGGAGCGCCTCGATCGCCTTCGCCTGCCCGGTGGTTCCTGCAAGTTCGCTGGTCCAGCCCTGCCAACCGACACCTGAAACATGTGCATTGACGGACACGTCCCCGGATACCGTTTCGCCGTTCGCACCCGGAAGCAGGTCGAGTCTGAGTGCTTCAAGCCGTTTGGACTTTCCCATGGTGCCCTGCATCATGCCGCCAGTGGCTGCCGGATGCCAACTTGTGGACTGCGTGTTGACCTGCACGGACAACACCGGCCGGGTGGAGTCTCCGTACACTGTGTCCATGTAGGCAGCCCGCTCGCTGGTCCAGTTGACCAGCCGCTGATTCTCTTGTGCCGCCGTGGGCAAGACGATGCGCTCGCATTGCGGGATGACCGAGTTGCGCCCCAGAACGGTGGGCCACTTGGTGAAATTCGTGCTCGAGGCCTGGCTCAGCAACTGTGATTGTTCTGGGATTGACGAGGTGGCTGCAGCGAATGCGTTGCGCCCCAGATCGTCATAGACACCATTGACCAGCCGGACGAACTCGGGCATCCGGAACAACTGCGTGTACCAGTCGGTTCCCCGGTCCCGGTACCACTTGCTGTTGACCACGTAATTGTCGTCTGTCAATACTCCACGGAACAGCGAGTCGCAGTTTCCCAGGGCGATGTCGAAGTCCCACGCCGGCCCCACGTGGAGCTTGTCATTGGGGCCGTCCTGGTAGAAATACACCGAGGAAACGCTGACATCGGAATCCGAGGCAAATTCCTCGAGAAGGAAAAATCGTGCGAATGATTCGATGTCGATGACTTGAGAGATCGCGTTCCAGTCGGGGTTGGGTGCATAGATGAGCTTGTCAAAAGTGTTGATGGACGTCCGGATGTTGTTCCATCCCTCTGCGACGTTGCCGTCCATCACGTCGTCGTCACTGACGTCGCCCACTTGGTCCTTGAGGACGAAGGTTGTCCCCGATGTCGTGGAGTTGAACTTGATTGTCTCGTAGTGCCCATAGGTGTTGTCCATCTCCACCATGACGCCGGTGGGATCCTTGAGATCCAGCCGATCCTTTCCGACCTCGATCTTCTCCGTCAGCTGGTACAAGCCGAGGTACTCTCCGTTGACCGTAAGATCCACGAAACGGGATTCGTGCGGGGTGCCGGCGAGGTTCAGGCCGTTGGCGGCAGTGAACGCGGTGTTGTTGCGAAGGAAGGTGGCGTCCGCGTGGTTGGCGAGGAGAACCCATGCTTTGGCTTTGGGCATGCCGAGCACTGAAGTCTTCGAACTGAATTTGATCTGGTAGGGCTTCTTCTGGAATATCGTCCACGTGGAATTGCCGCGTCCCTTGAACTGCACGCCGGAAGCCGTCAAGTTGTTCGACGCGTCATTCGGGTCCGCCAGGGCAATCGAAGAATTCCATCTGACGTCCTTGTCCTCGTGTACCTTGGCGAGCGTGGCACCGTCATCCAGAACAATGCTCAGCGCGGGAATCCCATTGGTCGGGTTCGCCACCGGAGCATTCTCGTCGGTCGTTTCCGTGAAGGTGTCCTCTGAATCGCTCTGTGGTGGCAGTGACTCGAGTGGAGGATCGTCGGCTGACGGAGCTGATGAAGCTCCTTCTGTGTCCGGCGTGGTTGTATCCGCGCCGGGTGGCGAACTGGGTGTGCCCAATCCCGGGTTGTCGGAGTCTGGTTTATCAGTGGGGCCCTGTGTGCCGTTTGGATCCGAGGCGGAGTCCTCGACGATGACGGACGGGGTCGCTTCCGGAGAGGGATCGTCGGCAAGCACGCTGGGTGCCGCGGAAAGGGCGAGCAGGATTGAGAGGATGGACGACAGCAAGAGCCGTCTTCCAGAGCGCCGCGACATCGTGGGCCTTTCGAATGATGAGGTTGTGGGCAACGGCAAGTGTACGATTTTTGCTCACGTGGTTTCAGGCGTTTCTCACGGAATTCCAAGAATTCATACAGCTGGCGGGTGGATCCAGTCACATGTTGCCTCGCGAGGAACCACCGCTCGGAGAGTTTCCCAGCCTCGGCTCTCAACCGAGCATGAGTCAACCGAGCATGAGAATGTCCGGGAGTTTCGGTCGCCGAACAACTGGCCGTGGCGGCACATGATACACGCTCCGCTGCGCACACCTGCGAGACAGCTGAGGAGCCCTTCCTCAGCGCCGATGGGCGTGACGAAGGGCTCCTCCTGGATGGTGGGGACGGGTGCCGGGATCCTCGAAATCAGTCCTCTTCCAGCAATCCGAGCAAATACTGGCCGTAGCCGGACTTGACGAGGGGTTCGGCGCGCTCGCGCAGCTCGTTGTTGCTGAGGAATCCCATACGCCAGGCGACCTCTTCGGGAGCGCCGATCTTCAGACCCTGACGCGCCTCGACCGTGCGAACGAAGCTGGTGGCATCCGCGAGAGAATCGAATGTGCCGGTGTCCAGCCAGGCGGTGCCACGGGGGAGGACCTCCACCTGTAGCTTGCCTGCCTCCAGGTACACCTTGTTGACGTCGGTGATCTCGTACTCGCCACGAGCGGAGGGCTTGAGGTCTTTCGCGATCTGGATGACATCGTTGTCATAGAAGTACAGACCGGGAACCGCGTAATTCGACTTCGGCTTGGCGGGTTTTTCCTCGATGGACAGGGCGGTGAACTTCTCGTCGAACTCGACCACGCCGTAGGCCGTGGGATCCGAAACATGGTAGGCGAAAACCGCGCCGCCGTCCGGGTCCACGTGGCGGCGCAGTCGGGTTCCCATTCCGGGGCCGTAGAAGATGTTGTCGCCGAGCACCAGGCCCGCGGGCTGATCGCCGACGAATTGTGAGCCGATGACGAATGCCTGTGCCAAGCCGTTGGGTACCTTCTGGACAGCGAATTGTATGTTGACGCCGAACTGGGAGCCATCCCCGAGCAGACGGTGGAAGGCGGGTGCGTCCTCCGGGGTGGTGATGACCAGTATGTCGCGGACGCCCGCCAACATCAGTGTGGTCATCGGGTAGTAGATCATCGGTTTGTCGTAGACGGGAACCAGCTGCTTCGAGGTTCCCAGAGTGATCGGATTGAGTCGCGTGCCGGATCCACCGGCCAAGATGATTCCACGCATATGTATAGTCTCCCCTACTTGCGGATGAATTTCGTGAGCTTGGCGCCTTCTACTTGCGCGATGTCCTCCACGTTGCCCTTTTCGACGACGACGAGGCCGGCGCGGCCCAGTTGCATGCATGCGGACGCCAGGGCATGGGCGGGATCGAGAAGGCCGGTGGTGGTCGCGATGAGAACTCGCTTTTCCTCGGGTCCGCAATCGAGTGTGCCCAGGCTCTCCCACGTGGCAAAGTTCGCGCTGCCGTGGCGTGAATCGTCCATGAGCTGGTCTGGGGATCCCAGAACCTCGGCGCTCGCGTCGTGGATGCCGGGCGCCAGGGGCTCTCCCATCCAGCGCAGCGCGAGTGGCCCCAGATCGAGGGCGGCGACGGCCTCGAGACTGTCTGGGGTCTCGTTGCCCGGACGATTGGTGATGATTGCTTCGACCGGGTGTTCATTCGAGAAGGTCGGGGCGCCAATGGGGGAGGCGAGGCGGACCTCGAGTCCGGCCAGCATGGCCCCCAGTCCCCAGAGAACCTGTTTCCAGTGCGCAGGCAGGTCGAGTAGTACACACGCGCCGGGATCGAGCCACAGTTCGTCCGAAAGGTACCCGGCGATCTTGGCAAGGTGGTTGGCGGCAACTTTGCCGGACAGCTCCATTCGTCCCTGTTCGCCATACCAGGTGAGGGCGGGTTGGGTCCCACGCGCGACCAGCGCTTGATAGACGGCGAGTGCGTCAGCCACGAATCTCCTCCGCAAGATCGGGACGATCCAGGACCTCCAGGCACAGGGCGGTGGCTTCGAGAGTACCGGCGCCAACATAATTGCGTGCCAGCATGAGGTCTCGGGTGTAGAGGCTGGTACCGTCTGTCAGCGCGTGGGAATCATCACGGTCGTCGAAGCCGATGTAGTGTCCTCCAGCCTTCTGTACCAGAAGAATTCCCGCGGCGACATCCCACGGATGTGTGCCGCGATTGTAGGTGGCGAGGAAATGTCCGTTGGCGACCTCGGCGAGCGAGAGGGCCGTGGAACCGGGCCTGCGCACGGAACGCACTTCCTCGACCAGACGGAGGAAGCCGAGCGCTCCGGGTGTGCCGCCGAGACGGGACGACGGGTAGGAGGTCGAAAAAACGCCCCGGCGAGCGGGGACGTTCTGAACGTGCATGCGCACGCCGTCGCAGTAGGCTCCGCTTTCGTCCGCGCGATAGAGCATGCCGGTGGTCGGCTGGTGGATGATGGCGGAGATCACCTCGCCGCGCTGGGCCGCCGCAATGGAGACGCACCAGTGGTCAAAACCGGCGGCGAAGTTGGAGGTGCCGTCGATCGGATCGACGTACCACAGAACGTCGTCATCCCGAGCTTGGCGTGCAATGCCGTCCGATGTGAGCAACTCCTCAGATTCTTCGCCGACCATGAGTGAGTGGGGAGCTTGCGCGAACAAAACCTCGGCAATCCTGCGCTGGGACTCCTTGTCGTGGATCGTGACGACATCGTGAAAATCGGACTTGTACTCAACGGTTCCGGGCGAGCGGAAAGCGGAAATGAGGTAGTCGGAGACCGAACGCGCGGCACGTTCGGCAATGTCGGCGAGTCTGATGGAATCAGTCATGAACCAATGGTGTCACGTTCTTGCTTCCAAACTCCATTGCGCATGAAACGTGGAAACCCCGCCTCGTATCGCAAACGGGAATCTCTGGAACCCCGCCCGGTATTCAGGCTGGGAAAATTCTGATGAAAGTATCCAATTTATCGCTATCGCCTTGACTTCGTGGAACGACACGCGTGTAATTCTAAGGGGACATGACCATTCGAGCGATGAGGAGACCAGCGATGCGCATTTCGTCCGAGTGGACTCCCGTCCCGCTCCAGACGCCACACGATCTCACAGCCCAAGAGGCTCAGGAGTTCATGCTCGGCGTCTTCAATCTGGGATACGGGACGGCGTCGGGTGAGGAACTCGCTTGGCAGGATTTCGCGTTGTGTGCGGAGACCGATCCAGATATCTTCTTTCCCGAAAAGGGCGGGTCAACGACTCCTGCCACAAGCGTGTGTGCGCAGTGCATGGTGCAGTCCGAATGTTTGGAGTACGCGATTTCTCACGATATTCGCCACGGGATTTGGGGCGGAATGTCGGACAATGACCGTCGGCGCATCTCTCGGGAGCGGCGCCGGGTGAGTGGACTGGGTGCCTAAGGCTTGAGTTCCCAAACGTCACTCGTGCGCGAGCGAGTACTGGCCATTCTTGTCACACGTGCGGATGATCCCCACCTCGACGGGGTGTTGCGGGGGCTGCAGTCGCAGGATTTACGACCGAATCGTCTGATCATTGCGATCGTGGGGGAGTCCAGCACTGCGGTTTCCGGGCGATTGCGAAGATTCCCCGACCTCACCGAGGGCGATGCGCCTCAGGTTGTCACGGTGCCGCAGGCGGCAACCTTCTCCGAGGCTGTCAACTTGGCCCTCGATGGTGACGAGCCGTGGATCTGGTTGCTGCACTCCGACGGCGCACCCCAACGTTCTTGCCTTGACCGTCAGCTCCGACTCGCGAACTCAAGCTCGAAGATCGGCGCTGTGGGAGCCAAACAGGTCGCGTGGGAGGATCACCGAGATCTTCTTGAGGTTGGAATCCGTGCCACCCGTTCGGCCCGCAGGGTACCGGAAATCGAACCTGACGAACTTGATCAGGGCCAGCTTGACGATCGTCAGGACGTGCTCGGCGTTGGAAGCGTCGCCATGCTGGTACGCCGTGAGGCCCTTGATGGCATCGGGGGACTGGATCCGGCGTTGGGGCCCTATGGTGACGGGTTGGAGACCTCGCGCAGGCTTTGGGCCGGCGGCTGGCGAGTGCTCGTTGAACCGCGGGCGGTGGCGGCACATGCCCGAACCTCTCTTTCGGCCCCGACAAACGCGACCTTTTCGCGGCGGCGAGCCGGACAACTCTACAATTCCGTTCTGGCGGCACCACTGCTCCTCGCACCGCTGCTCTGGCTCGGATACCTGCTGGCCGCTCCGGTTCGAGCGCTTGGACGCCTCGTGACGAAAGATACCCATCACGTGTTGCCGGAGCTCGCAGGGGCAGGCCGCTTCATCGCGAAGCTTCCCGCGCTGATTCGTGCACGCAGGCGGCTCAGCCGAGCCACCAACGTGTCCGGCTCGGTGCTGCGAACACTCGAGGATTCTCCGATGGACGTCTGGCGGGCCAAGCGCCAGGTGCGCCGGTCGCAGGAGGAAGCCAAGGCGATGGAGGACATGCCGGATCCTCTGGTGCTGCGTGAACGCGAAATTTTGCGCCGCTCCACCAGAGGATGGGCCGTCGTCACTCTCGCGATCTCGGTGGTGGTGAGCCTCGTCGGCTTGCTGCCGCTCGTTGGTCGTGGGGTTCTGACCGGAGGGGCCCTTCTTCCCGATGTCTCCGGTTTCCGTGACATCGCAGCGATGGCAGCTTCCAGTTGGCTCCCGACCGGCGACGGCGTCGCTGCTCCTCTTGACGCCCTGTGGCTGGTGGCCAGCCCGCTCGTAGCGGTCTCCGCCCCGTTGGGTGGATCGCTTGGAGCGGTGGCCAGCGCCTTGATCATGGTAGCGATACCGCTGGCAGCGTTGGTGGCTTATTGGGCCGCGGGCCGCATGACGAAGTCGGGCATGCTGCGTTGTGGAACCGCCATCCTCTGGGCCTTTTCCCCACCGTTGCTGGGCGCCGTGGAGACCGGGCATGTTGCGGGAATCGTCTGGCATGTGCTGGCCCCGGCACTCGTCGCCCGAGCTCTGGATTCCTGGCGCTCCCCGTCACTGCGGGCCGTGGGTGCATCCTCTCTCATCCTGGCCGTCATGAGCGCGGCCGCCCCGTTCACACTTGTGCTGACGATTCCGATCGTGGCGGTGGCGGTGACACGAAGGGCATGGCGTTGGCTCTGGATTCCGGTTCCGGCGCTGGTACTCCTTGCTCCGACGCTGATAGCAGCAGCCCGGGTTCCGCAGGGCTGGAAAATTCTGTTCGCGAGTCCCGGCAACCCAGTCGCCGGGGAGCCGACCCCTCTGAGCCTTCTTACGCTTTCGCCGGTTGGGACGGCCTCGTTCGGTGACCTCGAACGTCCGGAAGTCCTTCTGCCTTCGATGGGTGTCGCGCTCCTTCTTCTTCTCGCGGCCGCCTCGCTACTTCGTGGGCGCCGGCGCGCCCGGATCATTGGAGGTTGGGCGGCGTTCGCGGTTGGAATGGCATGGGCCGTTGGCTGTTCGCTGACCGGTCTTGCCACGATTCCGAGCGTTCCTGATCAGCAAGTGGTCACCGCTTGGACCGGTATGGCGCTCTCGCTGGCCGCGCTCGGGCTCTGGGTGTGCCTCATCAATGCCGCGCACGGCATGCGATTCCAGTTGCGCCAGCACGGTTTTAGCTGGCTCCATCTGGGCGCCGGATTGTTGGCCGTGACCTTCTTGGTGGGAGTGTTCGCTCCGGTCGGCAGCTGGGCGGTCCATTCCCTCAAGCGGGAAACAGGCATGTTGGCTGGCGCTCCGGCCGCTCCGGTCCCTGCGGTGGCACTGGCCGAGCAGAACAGCGATACCCGCTCACGGGTTCTGGAGCTCGTGCCCGGCAACGACGGAATCGTGGCCAGCATTTTGCGCGGTCCCGGCCGTCAGCTCCACGAGCAATCAATGCTCACGGGCCTCATGAACGTTGCGGGGGATCGCAGCGGTCTCAATGAGGCGCGACAGCACCTCGCACTCGCGGTTACCGATGTGTCTGGTGCTTCGGAGGGAACTGCTGCGGCGGTCGGCGAGCATGCCGTGTCCATCATCTTCGTTCCCATGGGAAACGATGCCGACGCCGTTTCGCGCAAGGTGCTGATGACCGAGCTCAATGGACTCGGCGGGCTGGAGTTCGTGACGGAGAACAGTACGGGTGCCTTCTGGCGCGTACGCACTGGGCGCGATGCGGTGGATGCCGCGAGTACGTCGCGGCTGCGCGTGGAAGATGCGACTGGGATCGTCTCACTACCGTCGGGAAAGATCGGCGTGCGGATGGAGGTGGCGACAGGAGATCAGGGCCGTACCCTCGTTCTGGCTGAGCGGGCTGACAACGGGTGGCACGCCTCCCTTGATGGTGAGGAGCTCCGGGTGGTCGAGCACGGCTGGAGACAGGCTTGGGAGTTGCCCGCGCACGGTGGGGAACTAGTGATCCGCCACGGTGCCTCGGTGCCCTGGGTTCTCATTGGTCAGTTCCTCACCATGACCACGGCGCTGGTTCTGGCACTTCCCACGCGACGGAGAAAGCAGGTGTGGGCATGAGCAGGCGTAGGATTCTTGCGGGTGTTGGCGTGTTCGTTCTTGCCGGTGGGGCGATTGGCGTCGCGGTGGCCACGTTGCCTCAGTCTCCGCGCTTCATTGAGACGGCGCCGGTGGAGGCCTCGGCCTTGATCCCCAGTGTCGTGTGCACGGGTGGGTTCGAGAGAACCTTCGAAAGAGGACTTGACGCCGGTGCGGTCGAGGAGGACATCGCATCGGAGGCCTGGGCCCTGGCCTCCGGTTCCCGGGCTCAGTTGTCCCAAGGTGATGAGGCGGAGTCATTGGAGCGGGTGGGAACGCTCAACTTTCTGCAGCGCGAGGGCAACCTCCTCGGTAGCCTGACGTCCGTGGCCTCGCAGCCGGATTCGGCCCGGCTCGCGGGCGCGAGCGTACACGTGGGGGGCGACGGCGATACCCGAGGGCTGGCATCCAACCCGTGCGTCGCCAGCGCCGTCGACCAGTGGTTCGTGGGATCCGCCAGTGCAGTGGGAACCACCAATCAGCTCGTCCTCTCCAATCAGGGGCAGACACCTGTCGTGGTGAGGATCGAGGCGTTCGGATCGGCGGGACCTCTGAACATGGGACCGGCCGGCACGGTTGTGGTGGCTGCGTCGTCCACCCAGAGAGTCGATCTGGACGGAGTGGTTCCCTCCGATCCGCGCATCGCGCTGCATGTCACCACCGACGCCGGATCCGTGGCCGCCACCTTGCAGGTCAACGAGCTCGACGGTGTCAAACCTCAGGGGGTCTCCTTCATCTCCGGCTCGAGCGCGGCCAGTGAACTGATCGTTCCTTCTGTTCCCATCGTCGACGACGACGCGACTCCCTCCGTCCGTCTCGTCAACACCGATTCCCGGGAAGCTCTGGTTTCGGTCGAATTGATTGGAGCCGACGGCGTGGACGCGCTGTCCGGGGGAAGCAACGTCTCTGTCGCCCCCGGTGCCGTGCTCGATCTGTCACTGGCGGGGGTCGCCGCGGGTGACTATGCGCTGCGCATCCATTCCGAACAGCAAATCGCGGCGGGTGCGCTGCTTGTCACCGAGGCCTCGGAGAGCGGAGCCCGTGACATGGCATGGGCCTCCGCCCAGAAGGAGCTGTCCTCGGGGGCGGTGATGTTCGGGGACGTTTCCTCGACACTCATTGTCGCAAGCCAACGTGACGGCGAGACGAACGTCGAGGTCATTCCGATCGCCGCCGACGGGTCCGCGTCCGATGCCGAGAAAGTGGACTTGGACGGTGAAGGGGTCGCGAGTCTGGAACTTCCGGAGGGCAGCGTCGGAGCGATGGTGAAATCCTCGCAACCGATCGCCGCCGCGGCCGTCTCCCAGACCTCTTTGGGTGACGGGCAGGGCATTGACTGGGTTCCCGTTTTTGCTCCGGCCATGGACGAGGGCACCCGCCGGGTTGCCCTGACCAACTGACGGTGGCGGACATCTCACCCAGACAATCGGCTGCGGGTCAATCGGCCGCGACCAGCTTTGTCACTGTGGAGGGTCATCACCGAGATAGTCGATGTCCTCCGGCAGTTTGCCCAGTGCCGATGCGAGTTGCTCCGTGACCACCGAGTGAATGAAGAGTCTCGGGTAGTCCGAGCGGGCAGCTGCGGCCAGGATCGGCATTCGATAGAAGACAATGCGTCCGGTGATCTTTGCCGGGCGTTCGAATGGCAGGAACCGGGCCAGAGGAATACCGTCTTCCCACGGAGCGGGATCCTGCTCCGGAACGTCGAGCACCCCGAAGTCGATGTGCTTCATCTGACCGCCCAGAAAACGGCGAAAGGTCATGAGGTCGAAGGCGATGAAATCGTCGAATCTATCGGCCCGCGTGCGCGCCGCTGGCAGATGCCCGGGAATGATGGGCCCGCGCAAGCCGCGACCGTGCCGGTCTCGGCGTCTGGCGTGTGATCGGAGCGGGGGGATATTGCTGGGCATAGCGCAAGATTATCTTGCTCAGGACAAATAAGCAGCAGCCGGGTGGTAGCGTTGGAGGCTGTGAGTCATGTCCGCGAGTGTTCCCGTCAGAACTGCCAAGAACCGGCAGTGGCCACGATGACCTATGGATATGAAGAGGCCACAGCGGTTTTGGGGCCATTGTCTCCAACGTCTGAACCAGGGGCGTTGGATCTGTGTGCGCGTCATGCCCAGTCGGTGACTGTTCCTCGCGGTTGGTCGATGGTGCGCCTGGTCACCGAATTCGAGCCCGCGCCGCCGTCGGATTCCGATCTGCTCGCGTTGGCCCGAGCCATTCGAGAGGCGGCGCGCCGAGACGTCCCCGAACCGGCTCGGCCGCGAGAGGGTATTCGCGCCCCTTCCGTTCCGAAGAATGGTGGCAAACTCAGTATTGTTCCGAAGTCCCAGGAGACGCCAGATGAATAGCCTTGTACCTCAATGGGTCGATGACGCCCTGCGTTGTCCCCGCACCAAAGCTCCACTACAGTGGCAGCAACGCGAAGAGGGCTCGGTGGAGCTCATTACCGTCTCCGATTCGGGCCCGCGGTACGCGTACCCGGTGGTGGGCGGAGTCCCGATTCTTCTCGACTCCGAGGCACGCGAGCTGGCCCCGCGGCGCTGACAACTTGCCGAGGCGCGCAGCTGGGAGCGGCACAATTTCGCCCTGTGACGTGAGAACATAGATTCCATGAGTACGCGCATCCTTGTTGTGGACGATGATCCGGGAATCTCGGAGATGGTGGCGATTCTGCTTGAATCCGAGGGGTATGACGTAACCGTTTGTGCCAATGGGTCGAGTGTGGTGGCGCTCTACAGAGCCGAGCGTCCGGATCTGGTATTGCTGGATGTGATGCTTCCGGGCCTCGATGGTGTCACGGTCTGCAAGCATTTGCGAGAAGAATCCGATGTTCCCATCATCATGATGAGTGCCCGAACCGATTCGTTGGATGTCATTGCGGGACTCGAGGCGGGGGCGGACGACTACGTCACCAAACCGTTCGAGAATTCAGTGCTTCTTGCCCGCGTCAAGGCGCGACTGCGCAGGCAGGAACCGGAGTCCGAGATGCTGAGAGTGGCGGACCTGACCGTGGACCTCAAGGGACATCAGGTGCTTCGCGACGGTCAGGATCTGCGATTGACTCCGCTGGAGTTCGATCTGCTTGCCGTTCTGGCACGCAAGCCGTGGCAGGTTTTCTCTCGCGAGGAGCTTCTGGAACAGGTTTGGGGATACCGGCACAACTCAGCCGACACCCGCCTGGTCAATGTCCACATCCAGCGCCTGCGTTCCAAGGTGGAGAAGGACCCGGATCACCCCGAGGTGGTTCTCACCATTCGAGGTGTTGGCTACCGAGCCGGAGCCGTACAAGAATAGGCGTGAAGTATTCACGACCAGTTTGAGAGTAGGGGCAGTTCGAAAGTGAGCCGTGAAGAAGGAACTGTCCCGTATCGTCACCATCCCCGTCGCACGTTCGGGGAAGTTCTGCGCAGCCGTTTCATGTCGCTCGGGACGTGGTGGCGTTCGTCGCTGACCGTCCGCGTCGTCAGTCTCGTCATGGCGGCAGGTCTGGCGTCCATGCTGGCGGCTGGCACCGTCATCGTTTCTCAGGTGCGCTCGCAGCTCTTCGACCGATCAGTGGCCTCTGTCGTGGACATGTACGAGGCATCGCGCTCGAACGCACAGGCTCGCCTGGACGCCTCCAACTCGCCCACGGCCGGGCAGATCCAATTGATCGCCAACCAGATCATCGAGGACCAGTACGATCCCACCCGTGCCGTCATGGGTGCGGCGATGTTGCGAGCAGCGGGGGTTGACGACTCGACGTTTCCGATTCTGGATCCCTACACCAAGTCTTCGATCGAGATCCGTGACCTGATTTCGCCCCAGATGCGTGAGGTCGTTCCAACTTCCAACTCCGTGCATTGGCAATCGGTGGCGCTGCCGCGTTCCGGGGGAGGGACGAACCCCGGAGTCATCGTGGGCGCTCCGCTCAACGTGCCGGGAGCCGGAACCTTCGAATACTACGTCGCGTATTCGCTGGAGCAGCAGGAAAGCACGGTCCGTCTTCTCATCGGAATTCTGACGGCGGGTGCCGCAGTTCTGGTGCTACTCTTGGCACTCATCACCTGGCTCGTGGTGGGGCTGGTATTGCGACCGGTTCAGGAGGCCGCACGCAGTGCGCAAAGGCTCTCGGATGGTGCGTTCGATTCGCGCATGTCCGTCAGGGGCGACGACGAACTGGCACACCTGGCCGAGTCCTTCAATCAAATGGCGGAATCCTTGTCCGACCAGTTCACCCGTATGGAACGCATGTCCAATGTGCAGCAGGAGTTCGTATCGGCCGTCTCCCACGAGCTCCGCTCGCCCGTCACCACCATCCGGATGGCGGGCCAGCTGATATATGACAAGCGCACGGAGTTGCCACCGGTGCTCCAGCGCAGCGCGGAACTACAGCACGATCAGCTCATCAATCTGGACACCATGCTCTCCGATCTTCTGGAGATCTCCCGATTCGACGCCGGAGCGATGGTACTGGCCACGGAGAAGGCGGATCTGCTCGACATCGTCAACTCCGTGGTCACATCGCAGGAGCCACTGGCTGAGTCCAACGGCGTCGAGGTATTCGTTCGAACGGAGGGCGACACCTCAGCCAAGGTGGAGCCGCGCCGGGTTGAACGGATCATCCGCAATTTGGTGGTCAACGCACTGGAGCACGCAGAAAGCAGGCCTGTCCTCATCCGTGTGGTGGGTGCCGAGAATGCGGTCGCGGTCGAGGTTTCCGACGCCGGCGTCGGGCTGAGCGAGGAACAGGTCACCCACGTCTTCGATCGCTTCTGGCGCGCGGACACGTCCCGAGTACGCAAGTCCGGTGGAACAGGTCTGGGTTTGACGATCGCCCGGGAAGACGCCATGCTGCACGGAGGGCGTCTCCAGTGCGCCGGTGTTCTGGGCGTCGGCACCACCTTCCTGCTCACGCTGCCGCGCGAACCGCGCATGAAGTTGACGTCTCCCATTGCTCTGCGGGTGGCTGCGACAGAGGAATGGTGGGCAGACCCGGTGCCGTTGATCCCGGAATCGGCCCCGCTGGACACCGAGGAACTGATCGTGTCCGACAGGGATCGTGGTGAGGATCCCGCCCCTCACGAAAGTGGACAGTTTGCCGCAGTGGAGGACATGCACGAGCCGCCGTCGGAGAATGAACCATCCCACGAAGAGGACGAAACGAATTCTGAGGAGACTCACGATGCATAGAAGTCGGATCGCCGCTCTACTGGCCGCTCTTGCCCTTCTCGTCTCCGCTTGCTCCAGCCTGCCCCGCTCGGGTGAGGTCAACGCGGTCAATCCGTCCCAGACCCAGGGCGGCAACATTGGTCTGGTGGGCAACCCTCCGGCGGAGGATGCGACCCCGGAGCAGATCATCACCGGATTCCTTGCCGCCTGTCGTGCGGGGGTTGAGGATGATTTCGCAGTGGCACGCCAATATCTCATGCGCTCGGCCTCGGCGAACTGGGACCCTGCGGCGCAGGTACGAGTCTATCCCGACAACCAGAACATTCAGACAAGCCGCACCGCCACGGGTGGAGTGCGAGCTCGAGTGGGATCGCTGGGAACCTTGGCCTCCTCAGGCACCTACACGGAGTCTCCCAATGACGCCATCTCGGTTGCGGATTTCTCGCTGGCCAAGAATCAGGATGGCCAGTGGCGTATCGCGAGTCTGGATGACGGCATCTTTCTGGCAGAGCACATGTTCTTCGACCAGCTCTACGTTGAGGCGCCCGTTTTTTTCCTATCACCGGATTCCGATGCACTCGTGGCGGATCTGCACTGGTTCCCGCGCCGGGATGCTCCCACGCGTGCGCTGAATGCGCTGCTGGAAGGCCCGTCTGCGTGGCTCACCAACGGTGTCACGACGGCGGTGCCTGAGGACACCCATCTCACCAAGCAGATGCAGATTCAGGACGGGGTGGCCAAGATCGAGCTTTCCCCCAACATCCTCTCGATTCCTCAGCGCCAGCGCTCGACGATGGTTGCCCAGATACGCCGAACGCTCATGGCTTCCAGCTCGATTCAGTCGGTGGAGATATCGGTCCAGGGCCAGCAGATGGAGACGGACATGGTTCCCGATCTTGCGGATTACCCTTACGGCTCCTTCCCTCTGTCCGTTCTCTCGAACGGCGTACCGGCGAGCGTCGAGGATGGGCAGGCAACGCCGATCACTGTCAACGCCTCCGTCGCAGAGCTCGGCTTGAGTGGACTGGCCGTGGGTTACCAGAACACCTCCACCCGCTACGCCGCGTTGGCACGTGAAAGGTCCCAGCTGGTGGCGATCGACTCGGGGAGTGGAGAATACGAGACCGTGCTGAGGGGGGCCAACCTCATCAATCCTTCGTTTGACTCTCTCGAATGGATGTGGTCGGGCGAGCGCACGAACTCCGGCTCCCTGTCCGTCGCCCGAATGGGAGGCGAAGCGCCCATACAGGTCGGGGCCAGTTGGCTCGAGGGTATGACGGTACGTGACATCGCCGTGTCTCGCGAGGCGAGCCGAATCGTCATCGTGGCCGAGTCAAGCGGCGAGGTTTCCGTCCTCGTCTCCGCCATCTCGCGCGACGCCGATGGAGTTCCCGTGAGCTTGAGCGACCCGATTCGGGTGGGTCAACGATTGTCCGACGTCTCCGAGGTTTCCTGGGTGGGTTCGACCGAGCTCTTGGTGCTGGGGCGTACGGCTGCTGGATCCGACATGAGCCTGTACTCGGTGAGGCTTGGAGGGCCAACACAGCGTGCGTTCGGAGCCCAATCGGATACCGTCAGCCTGACCGCGGGCCGTGAGCAACAGTCTGTCGTGATCCTCACCGAATCAGGTAGCGCCATCGGGCGCACCGGGGGCGCCTGGCGCAACCTCGCCACCTCGGTGACCTCCATCGCCTATCCGGGATAGACAACCGTGTGCCTGTTTCTCCCCAGATGACGCCTGTGGAGAAAATACGCCTGATCTCGGGCACATCTCCACAGTGGTGTTCCATGGAAAACAACGGATTTTGGAACACGATAGGCGACCTTGCGTTTCCGCGCTGGTGTGCCGGTTGCGGCGCGTGGGATGAGGACCTGTGCCCGGACTGTCAACAGAGGTTCACGGGGCCATGGTGCAGAGTGGATGATCGCGCGCCCTACCTGCAGATGATTCGCCCGGTCGGTGGAGGACGGCTCGGCCTGCTTCGCCCGGGCGACCCGGTGAGCCTCTTTCCGGTCTTTGCGCTCGCGGATTATGACGACGTCGTCCGCAAGGTCATCGTCTCGTGGAAGAACACGGTGAACAGGGGGCTCACGAAAACACTCGTCCGAACCGTGACGCGGTGTGCGACGAGTATCGAGTGGGATGGAGGAGCCGTGAGCATTGTTCCGGCTCCGTCCCGATTTCGACGGCGCCATGATGGGCGATTCGTGGCGGGCCACCTGGCGCGGGCTCTTGGCGCCGGAATTGATGCGGCTGTCAATGAGCGTCGAGGACGCGCAGGTGATGTGCAGATCTCGGTTGCCCGTTATCGCGATGTCCTTGCAACCGCGACCATCTCATTTGCCGGAGTGAGAGGGTATCCGCGTACCGAGAACTCCTTTCTCGGCGGCCGTGGAATCAAGGGACGGGGGATCCGGGTTCGCCGCCCGGCAGGTGGGGGCCGGGCGATCCTTGTGGACGATGTTCTGACGAGCGGGGCGACGCTGGCTGGATGTGCCCGTGCCCTCAAAGAATGTGACGTTGAGGTTGTCGCAGCGTTCGTGCTTGGCGCGGCACTCGATCCCCGTCGCCGTCGAATGCAGCAAACTGGAAACGAGATGGGGAGAAGTTGATCGTTCGCGTTCAGATCAAAATGCAACGCCCGCCCTGTGAGTGGTCTAACATGAGGGAAACAACTGAAGCTGAGAGCAGCAGAAATGTCTGTTCTGGTCCTAAGGGGGTGATCCTCTCAAACATGCGTGAGAAGCACAGCATGAAAGAGTCGACTTACGCCTGAGGAGGGCATCGTGGAGATCATTGTCAAAGGTCGGAACATCGACGTATCCGACCGCTTCCGCGGCCACGTAGAAGATAAGCTCCAGAAAATCGAGCAGTTCGCACCCCGAGCACAGAGAGTGGATGTGGAGCTGACTCACGAGTCGAATCCGGCTCAAGCAGAGACGTCGGAGCGAATCGAGATCACCATTAGGGACAAGGGCCCGGTCATTCGTGCCGAAGCAGCGGCCTCTGATTCGTACGGGGCGCTGGACGTCGCGATGGGCAAGCTCATCGAGCGATTGCGCAGAGCCCGTGATCGAAAGAAGGAGCACCCAAGCAAGGCTCGTGTTGCCACACCGCTCACACTGACACCCGAGGACGTCAACGTCCGTACGGAGGCCCCCAAGGAGCCGAAGGAGCCGAAGCTCCCCAAGGCACCCGGAGAGGCCGTCGAGACTCAGCTGGGCGATTCTCCCGTGGTGGTTCGCCAGAAGCTCTACGAGGCCACGCCGATGTCCGTGGACCAGGCACTCTACGAGATGGAACTTGTGGGCCATCCCTTCTACCTCTTCATTGACGAGGAGACGAAGCAACCGTGCGCCGTCTACCATCGTCACGGCTGGACGTACGGCGTGATTAGACTCGACGCCGAAGTGGGCTGAAAGCCCACTCACCGCATCAATTCGTTCTCGTGACAAGAGAATGGGTCATTGGTGGTGGCAGCCCCCGAGATCGGGGTTGCCACCACCAATATTTTGCAACAGGCATTGCGCGACCCCTCGCGGCTGCCATCTGTGGTCGCCACCACAGATGGCTCAGGGAGTACAACCACGTATAGGATGAACGGTTGTGCGCAACGAAGGGAATGTAGTGTCTGAACGTCGTTTTAATGTGGCCGTGATCGGCGCGGGTCCTGCTGGAATCTATGCCTCGGATATTCTTGCCAAGTCCAACTTGGAGGTCTCGATCGATCTCTTCGAGCGGCTTCCGGCTCCCTACGGTCTGGTTCGGTATGGCGTGGCTCCTGACCACCCGCGTATCAAGGCGATCATCAACGCCTTGTACAACGTGCTCAAGCGCGGCGACATCGCTTTCCACGGCAATGTGAACATCGGCACTGATGTCACGCTATCGGAGTTGCATGAGTACTACGACGCCGTGATCATTGCCACCGGTGCTGATGCCGATGCTCCGTTGGAGATTCCGGGTGCTGACCTCGAGGGAAGCTACGGGGCGGCTGACTTCGTCTCCTGGTATGACGGACACCCCGACTATCCGCGTACATGGCCCCTTCAGGCACAGGAGGTGGCGGTCTTCGGTGTGGGAAACGTGGCGCTGGATGTCGCGCGTGTTCTTGCCAAGCATCCTGATGATCTGCATTCGACCGAGATTCCGGCGAATGTTGAGAAGGGCCTGCGCGAGTCCCCGGTGACGGACGTCCACGTCTTTGGCCGACGTGGCCCGGCTCAGGTGAAATTCACGCCCATGGAGCTGCGCGAACTGGGCCACGTTCCGGATGTGGACATCATCGTTTATCCAGAGGACTTCGATTACGACGAGGGCTCGGAGCGGGCCATCGCCGAATCCAAGATGACCAAGCAGGTCACCGAGCAGCTGACCAACTGGGTGTTCCAGGAGCCCGAGGATCTCACCGCTTCGCGCAGGATCCACATCCACATGCTGCAACAGCCGGTGGCGATCCTCGGATCGGAGCGCGTGGAGGGCGTACGCATGGAGCGCACCGCCTTGCAGGGCGACGGAAGTGTCAAGGGCACTGGCGAGTTCATCGATTACCCGGTCCAGGCAGTCTATCGTGCGGTCGGTTATGCGTCCCAACCCATCCCGGGAGCACCGTTCGATGAGTTGCGCCATGTGGTGCCGAACGAGGGCGGCCGCGTCCAACGCGACGGCCGGACGGTTGACGGCCTCTACGCAACGGGCTGGATCAAGCGTGGACCGATCGGTCTGATCGGCTCGACGAAGTCGGATGCGCAGGAGACCATCTCCAATCTGGTGGAGGATGCGCAAGCGGGTCTGCTCCAGGCAAAGGGAGCGGGGACCGGCGCGGATGGCCTACTGCATCTTCTGGACAAGCGTGGGGTTCGTTACACCTCCTGGCACGGCTGGGATTTGCTGGAGACCTTTGAGAAGGCTCTCGGAGCACAGGAAGGTCGTGAGCGCATCAAGGTCGTGGAGCGCGAGACCATGACGGCCATCTCCAGAGGCGAGAAGCACAACGGAAAGCTCTACTGAGCGCCAGTGCAACGAACAATGCGTTGAGAGATGGGCCTCGGCCGCACAGGCCACCGAAACCCATCCACGAGTGTCCGCGGTGCGGGCCGCGCGCGACAATCAGCGATAGTTCGTGAACTGCAAAGCGCAGTCCACCTCTGCGTTCTTCAGCAGGGCGATGACATCTTGGAGCGCATCGCGCGACTTGGAGGAAACCCTCAACTCGTCGCCCTGGATCTGGACCTTGACCCCCTTGGGGCCTTCGTCACGCACCAGCTTGGAGAGCTTCTTGGCATTCTCCTGGCTCAAGCCCTTCTTCAGCGTTCCCGTGAGGCGAAACTCCTTGCCGGAGGGCTTGGGCTCGCCGTCGCCGATATCGAGTGACTTGAGCGAGACGCCACGTCGGAACAACTTGGACTGAAGGACGTCGTAGATGGCGAGGACGCGCTCCGGGGCATTGGCCACCATCGTGATGGTCTCGCCGGTCAGCGAGATTGAAGCGCCGACCCCCTTGAAGTCATAGCGCTGGGAGATCTCTTTTGCCGTTTGGTTGACGGCGTTGTCGACTTCCTGTCGGTCGTATTCGGACACCACGTCGAAGGATGAATCTGCCATGTCGCTCCTAAGAGATCTTGAAAACATACGGTGAGAATGGGAAAGATGCCAGTGGGTGCCAATGAGGAAAGCGTCCGCTGGGCACCTGACAGGACGTGGAAATGGTACCTACGTCACAAGCTCCCTGTTCAGTTTGACAGTCTACGGGTGAAAGCTGCTAATCTCATCTGGCACGGTTCGGGGAGTTCCCGAAACGAGCAAGGCGGGTTTCCCGAGCGGCCAAAGGGAACTGACTGTAAATCAGTCGCTGTAAGCTTCGCAGGTTCGAATCCTGCACCCGCCACGGAGCGCGAGCAATCGCGCTCACGCCTTGCGGAAGGCGTGAGCGGTTTCACCAAGCTGGTGACCTTCCTGATTTGGAAGGTTGGCAACGAGTTGATAAGCTGATCCGCGTTGCCCCGATAGCTCAGTCGGCAGAGCGTCTCCATGGTAAGGAGAAGGTCAAGGGTTCGATTCCCTTTCGGGGCTCCATCGCTGCCTTATTATGGTGGTGAGATGAGGCGGGGTAGCTCAGTTGGTCAGAGCGCACGACTCATAATCGTGAGGTCGCGGGTTCAAACCCCGCCCCCGCTACTTAGAGGCGAAACGAGCCCCTCGTTTCGAAGCTTGGACCAGAGGAGTTGGAACAGTGGCTAGCAAGTCTCAGGATGTTCGCCCCAAGATCACCCTCGCTTGTGAGGAGTGCAAGGAGCGCAACTACATCACCAAGAAGAACCGTCGTAACACGCCGGATCGTCTTGCGATCAAGAAGTTCTGCGCAAGGTGCAACAAGTCGACCACTCATCGTGAGACTCGCTGAGTACGGCTGAAAATCTTCGGAAGGACCCCGCAATCGAAAGATTGTGGGGTCCTTCGTGTATCGAGGTTGTGTGGGGAGCCGAAGACTCGGGCTGGGCCCACTGGGGAAGACAGGGAGCTGCGCCCCGCGCGCAAGAGGCAACGGATCCGGCGAAAGGCCACGGTTGGGACGGTGTCAGACGTGTGACCTCTGGCGCGAAACGTTACCCCTTCCGGGGCAGTCAGGAACTCCACCATTCGGCCACGGGCAGGGTCCCGGTGCTAGGCTCGTGGCGTGACTTGTCCAATTCCCGAGCACTCCGATGTTCCCATCAACCCGGTCCCCGCTCTGCCGCCGGGTCGCGCACACCCGAATCCGAAGACCTTGGCCGATCTCACCACGATTGGCGTGGGAGGTCCATTCGGCGAACTCGTCGAGGCGCGGAGCGAAGAAGAGCTGATCGAGACCATTCGTCGTGCGGACGAGGAGCGGCGCCCGCTGCTTTTCATCGGCGGCGGATCGAACATTCTTGCCGCCGATGAGCCGTTCGACGGCATTGTGCTACGAGATGTCCGCTCCGACATCCGTCTGGTTCAGGAGGGTGGCTGTGAGGGCGCCAATCTGCGAGTGCTCGGTGGGACCGCGTGGGACGACCTCGTCGTCTTCTCCATCGAGAATGAGTGGATGGGTTTGGAGGCGCTCTCGGGAATTCCCGGAACCGTGGGAGCAGCACCGGTGCAGAACATCGGCGCCTACGGTCAGGAGGTCGCCACGTCGGTCTCGCGGGTGCGTGTCTGGGACCGTGAGAGGAGCAGGCCCCACGAGTTCGCGATGTCCGATCTCAAATTTGGGTACCGCACCAGCATCCTCAAGGAGAGTCTCCAGCAGGGGTGGGGTCCGAGCCCGCGCTACATCGTGCTGCACGTCGATTTCCAGCTGCGTATTGCGTCGATGTCTGCGCCGATCCAGTATGCTCAACTGGCGAAGACGCTGGGAGTGGAACCGGGCAGGCGTGTGCCGTCCGTGGACGTGCGTGCAGCAGTCCTGGAGTTGCGCAAGTCCAAGGGCATGATCCTCGACGATTCGGACCGTGACACGTACTCCTGCGGCTCCTTTTTCACCAACCCGCTGCTGACCGAGGCCGAGGCGGCAGCGCTTCCACCCGGGGCCCCACGTTTTTCCGTGAATGATGCTTCTCGGGCTGTGCTCGGAGCAGCGGCTCCAAAGCTCGACGGTCAGGTCAAGACCTCGGCGGCGTGGCTGATCGATCATGCCGGTTTCCAATCCGGATACGGAATGCCCGGCCCCGCGGCGCTGTCCACGAAGCACTGCTTGGCGTTGACCAACCGGGGAGGAGCAACGGGAGCGCAGATGCGAGAGCTGGCGCGCACGATTCGCGATACCGTCCGCGAGACATACGGCGTAACGTTGCATCCCGAACCGGTGGTGCTGGGCGGACTGTAGAGCGGTGGGAAGTCCTATCCCTCGTCCTCGCTCAGCCACTGCTTGATTTCCTCGTGCCAGCGTGTCTTGGCCTGTCCGGATGCGAATGAGGCATCGATGGAGGTGCCCGCCAGATGAGCGAGTTCGGCGTCCGAAAATCCGTTGGCGCGGAGCTGTTCGTACTGATCGGTCAGGCGTGACAGGAAGAGCAGGGGATCATCTGCGCCCAGGGCGATGGTGGCTCCTGCCTCCATGAGCCTGCGAACCGGCACCTGAGCTTCGTCGGAGAACACGCCGAGGGAAACGTTTGATTCGGGACATACTTCGAAGGCCACGCCGGCATCGACAATGCGTTTCGTCAGGTCCATGTCCTCGGCCGCGCGCACTCCGTGCCCAAGCCGCGCAGGTTTGAGGTGTGCCATGACCGCCCGCACGTGGTCGGGCCCGAGGAGCTCTCCGCCGTGGGGGACAGAGGGTAGGCCGGCTCGTCGAGCGATGTTGAATGCCGAACTCCACTCGGAGGTGGTTCCACGCCTTTCATCGTTGGACAATCCAAAGCCGACGACGCTCCCCGGGCCGTCTCCGGCGTATTGGGCTGCGAGTCGGGCGAGGGTTCGAGCTTCCAGTGGATGGCGAATGCGAGAAGCGGCGACGACGACGCCGACCTCCACGCCCGTCTCATCCGTTGCCCGTTTGGCTTCATCCAGAACAATCTCGAGAGCTGGTGTGATGCCCCCGACAAATGGTGCATAGGACGTGGGATCGATCTGGATCTCCAGCCGTCGTGACCCTTCGCGGGCATCGTCCTGCGCCGCCTCGGAGACGATGCGCCGCATGGTCTCTTCCGAGCGGACGACCATGCGGGCAGCATCATAGGAACGTTGGAACCTGAACCAGCCGCGTTGATCGGCGGGCACCTGCAGTGCGACGTTGTCGGTCAGGGACTCCGGCAGTTTGATGCGCTGGCGGCGGGCCATGTCCTCGAGCGTCGAAACTCGCATGGATCCAGTGAAGTGTAGATGCAAGTGAGCCTTGGGTAGCTTGTTGAGGTCACGCACCCAGCCATCTTCCCACATTTGCTTCCGTGGGCCATTGCCGTGGTCATGGCGATGTCCATGTGGGTGAGTCAGGTGGCTTTTCAGCGAGATCTCAGTGTTTTCCGTGAGAAAGAATCCTGTTGAAAGGCACACGCCGTGTTCATGGGGTAGAAAAGACCTATGACATTGCCAGCAAGGACCGAACGAGAAGGCCACGATCTTGCTCTCCTGACGGGCGACGGAGCCGGGGAGATGCTCCGTGTGGCCTTGGGTGAGCAGTCCACTGTGCTCTCGTGGAGAGTGCATTCCGTGCATCACCGTCCGGGGGCGGGTGTGACGGTCTGCTATGTCGTCGCCGTCGAAACACGAAGCGCGAATGGCGAGATCGAACCAAGCGAAGAATACATGTGCGCGTCCACGGCGCGACTGGCCCATCCCGACAAGGTGCTGGCCAAACTGCAGTCCCAGGGAACGAAGGTGAGCATCTGGCGCTACCCTGATGATCCGGAGCTCCCCGGCTTACCCGAAGCATGTTCGCCGGATCGGATGAGCAAGCGACTGGGGGAGCCCGTCTCCATTGAGCTGATGAGCTATCGTCCGACGCGCAGGGCCGTGGTCAAGGTGGCGCGTGACGATGGTGTCATGGCCTTCGGCAAAGTGCTGCGTTTGCCTCAGGCGCGTGACCTCGCGCAGCGGCATCGTCTTCTGGAGAAATCTCCGGTTCCGTCGCCACGGCTGCTGATGGAAGGACGTGATGGTCTGGTACTCACGGCGGCGGTGACGGGCGAACCGCTGGCCAACATCATCTCCCGGGGGATGGGGCCGCGTGCTCCCCACATTCTGCGCGCTCTCATGGGATCCCTGGATGTGTTACCGCTCGAGGTGATGTCGCTGCCGCAGCGCCCGGCGTGGTCCGACAGGGCCGAGCACTACGCTCACGCTGCGGCAACCGCTCTGCCGGGGGAGGGTGAGCGCTGCAAGGCTCTGGCTCAGCGCATCAACGCCCTTCTGGCAGTTGCACCGAAGGGCCCGCTCGTGCCGGTGCACGGCGACTTCTACGAGGCCAATATTTACATGAACAAGAACCTGTGGCAGGTCTCCGGGATCATAGACGTGGATTCCATCGGACCCGGATACCGGGTGGATGATCTTGCCTGCTTGCTCGGGCACATGAGTGTGTTGCCGCATCTTGCACCGAAGGCCTACCCTCACGTTGCCGAGGATCTCGCCCAATGGAGATCTGGCTGCGAGATGTTCGTTGATCCGGTGGCACTCAATACTCGCTGCGCCGGGGTTGTGCTCTCCCTGATCGCGGGAGCGAAGCGCATGGACGGGCGTGAATGGCGAAACGACGCGCTGGGCCGGTTGGCGACCGCTGAATGGTGGATGACGCGCGCGGAGAGCTGGGCGGCTTCGCGCAGCTAGACGCCGGTTGAATGGGCTCTTCCATTTGGTCGGTTGAGTGGGCTGGCCACATTTGCCGATTGAGTGGAACGCAGAGGAATCGAAGCCACCGGGCCTTGACCCTGACGCAGCCCAATCAGCGGATGGCGATCCTTTGGCGCGAGCAAGGGCGGGAACGTCCCGCCCTTGCTCGCGCCAAGCGAAATCTCTCAGGCAAAGAGCTTCTGGAGGCGGCCGATGCCCTCCTTGATGTCGTCGTCCGACATCGCGTAGGAGAAACGCAGGAAACCGGAAGCTCCGAATGCCTCGCCGGGGACGACCGCCACCTCGACCTCTTCGAGGATGAGGGCGGCAAGTTCGGTTGTGGTGGTTGCGACGCGGCCCTTGATCTCACGCCCGAGCAGGCCCTGAACATCAGGATAGACGTAGAAGGCACCGTTGGCCTCGGGGACGGTCACGCCCTCGATCTCGCTCAGCATCCGGGTGATGAGCCGGCGGCGGCGGTCGAATGCCTCACGCATCTGTGCGACGACGTCCTGCGGGCCGGTCAGAGCGGCAATGGCCGCACGCTGGGAGACATTGGCGACATTGGAAGTGGTGTGGGACTGCATGTTGATGGCCGCCTTGATGACGTCCTTGGGGCCGTACATCCAGCCCACTCGCCAGCCCGTCATGGCGTAGGTCTTGGCCACGCCGTTGAGGATGATTGTCTGGTTGGCCAGTTCTGGAACGACCCCGAGAATGTAGGCCATGGGTGTGCCGTAGGTCAGATGCTCGTAGATTTCGTCGGATATGACCCACAGGCCGTTGTCAAGAGCCCACTCGCCGATGGCACGCAATTCATCCGCGGAGTACACGGCGCCGGTGGGGTTGGATGGGGAGCACAGCAGGAGTACCTTCGTACGCTCGGTGCGAGCGGCTTCCAACTGCTCCACCGTGACCTTGTAGCCTTGATCGGAACCGGCGAAGACCTCAACGGGAACTCCACCGCACAGGCGGATCGCCTCGGGATAGGTGGTCCAGTAGGGCGCGGGAAGAATGACTTCATCGCCCTCGTCGACGATGGAAGCGAAGGACTGGTAGACGGCCTGCTTGCCGCCGTTGGTGACGAGAACGTTGGCGGGCTCAATCTGTACGCCGGAGTCGACGAGCGTCTTGTCGGCGATCGCTTGACGCAGTTCGGGTAGGCCGGCTGCGGGGCTGTACTTGTGGTTCCTGGGGTCCTTCGTGGCCGCTGCTGCGACCTCGACGATGTGAGCGGGTGTCGGGAAGTCGGGTTCGCCGGCCCCGAAACCAATGACCGGGCGACCAGCGGCCTTGAGAGCCTTGGCCTTGGCATCGACTGCGAGAGTGGCGGATTCCTGGATGGCTGCGAGTCGGGCGGAGACCCGACGAGCTGGTTCTGGCTTAGCGTTCACCCTCCTATCCTGACATGAGAATTTGGCGCAGTGGTAAGGAATCACATGTTGTCCATGAGTAACGAAAGAGCGGCCCTACCTGGTCAGACCGATACCCGGGCGGCCATTGAGACGCGTCATTGACAGCGACCAGCGGTGTTCTGGCTGCTTCGAGATCCGGCAGTTGCGCGCAATCGCATGGCGCAATCGGGAATTGGTCGCCCGCCCGGTGTGTTGAATACTACATGGGGCCATCTCAAATGGACGTATGCACCGATGAGGGAGTAATCTCGTACCCGTTGTGCCGAGCACGTTGGCGTTACACCTCCCCCATGGGGCATAATGTTCTAGTGCTCAACAGCCGAAGGGTAGTGGCGCAATTGGTAGCGCATCGGTCTCCAAAACCGACGGTTGGGGGTTCGAGTCCCTCCTACCCTGCTGAGGCGGCTCATGATCGCATGAGCCGCCTTTGTTCAACCCATAGGAACTCCTGACGAAGGACGCGATGTGAAAGACGCCGCCAGCGCCCAGAACGCGAAGAAGTCCGCTGATCAAAAGCGGGGACTGTTCGCGAGCATTGCCCTGTTCTTTCGCCAGGTGCTCGGCGAACTCAAGAAGGTGCAGCGCCCTTCCCGGCAGGAGCTGGGCCAGATGTTCCTCACCGTCATACTCTTCGTCGCCGTCGTCATGGTGTTCGTCGGAATCATCGATGCTGGTTTCGGTCGTTTAACTCTTTGGATCTTCGGATAGGCAGTCGCCTTTCCGATCTCGAACAGGAAAGTAGGAATAGCGTGCCTGAAGATATCCTCGAGCCCGCGAACGAGGCCGCTGAGGAGACGTTCGGGGCCAATGACGTCGAGTCGGAGGAGGCCAATGTGTCGGCCCCGGCGGACGACAGCACCACCGCAATCACTGAAGATGAGGTGCGTGCCAAGCTCAAGGGCCTTGATGGCCGTTGGTACGTTCTCCACACATACTCCGGCTACGAAAAGCGCGTGAAGCAGGACCTCGAAGTCCGTATCCACTCCATGAACATGGAGGAGCACATCTTCCAGATCGAAGTTCCGATGGAAGAGGTTTTCGAGATTCGCCGCGGGCAGCGCAAGCTGGTTTCCCGTGTGCGTATGCCCGGTTACGTCATCATCCGCATGGACATGAGCGACGATGCCTGGCGAGTCGTCCAGTCCACGAACGGTGTCACGGGTTTCGTCGGCAACGGGCGCACGCCGGTCGCTCTGAGCGAGAACGAGGTTGTCAAGATGTTGACGCCCGTCATCGAAGCCGAGGTCGTCGCGGAAGCGAAGGCCGCGGGTCTGCCCACCGGAGTGGAGCCCGCCACGATTTCTCCGTTCGAAATTGGCGAATCCGTCACACTTACGTCCGAGCCGTGGGCTGGAATGCCTGCGACGGTCTCCGATGTCGACCCGGCAAATCAGCGTCTCACCGTACTCATGACGCTTGTCGGCCAGGAGACCCCGGTCGAATTGTCCTTCAGTCAAGTGCGCAAGGAAGACTAGATCACATTCGAGTTTTTCTCGCTTCACGCGTAAACTTGAAGGTCGGCTGTCGCTTATGCCATTGCGGCAGTTATAGAAACAAGAAAAGGACCCTACATGCCACCGAAGAAGAAGGTTTCGGGCTATATCAAGCTCCAAATTCCTGCTGGTGCAGCGACCCCGGCTCCGCCGATCGGTCCCGCACTGGGCCAGCACGGCGTCAACATCATGGAATTCTGCAAGGCGTACAACGCCGCCACGGAGTCCCAGCGTGGAAACATCGTTCCGGTCGAGATCACGGTGTACGAAGATCGTTCGTTCACCTTCATCCTCAAGACCCCGCCGGCTGCCGAGCTCATCAAGAAGGCTGCCGGTGTTGCCAAGGGCTCTGCCACTCCGCACACCGACAAGGTCGGTCACCTCACTGCCGATCAGCTCCGCGAGATCGCGAAGGTGAAGGAACCGGATCTGAACGCCAATGACGTTGACATGGCTGCCCGCATCATTGCTGGTACCGCACGTTCCATGGGTATCACGTCTGACGCGATCTGATCACCCGCACCCGTTGGTGCACCAGTGCCTTTTGGCACGTGGAAGGGCCTGCGCAGGCCCGACGACCACAACTGCTCGCTAAGGAGATAAGCAGAATGGCAAAGCGCTCTAAGAATTACCGCAACGCCGCCGCCAAGATTGCGGACGGCGTCCTGTACAGCCCCATCGAGGCCTTGCGCCTGGCTCAGGAGACCTCGACCACCAAGTTCGACGCGACCGTTGAGGTCATGTTCCGTCTTGGCGTGGATCCGCGCAAGGCCGACCAGATGGTCCGTGGAACCGTGAACCTGCCGCACGGCACCGGCAAGACCGCCAGGGTCATTGTCTTCGCCGTTGGCCCGCGTGCGCAGGCAGCCATTGACGCCGGAGCCGATGAGGTGGGCGGCGACGAGCTGATCGAGAAGGTGGCCGCTGGTTACACCGATTTCGATGCCGCTGTCGCCACTCCGGATCTCATGGGCAAGGTCGGCCGTTTGGGTCGCGTGCTGGGTCCTCGCGGACTCATGCCGAACCCCAAGACCGGCACCGTGACCATGGATGTCGCCAAGGCAGTCAACGACATCAAGGGTGGTCGTATCGAGTTCCGCGTGGACAAGAACGGCAACCTCGGATTCATCGTTGGCAAGACGTCCTTCGACACCATGCAGTTGGTGGAGAATTACGCTGCCGCTCAGGAGGAGATCCTGCGTCTGAAGCCGTCGACTTCCAAGGGGCGTTACGTCCTCAAGGGAACCGTGTCCACCACCATGGGCCCGGGAATTCCGCTGGACACCACCAAGACTCGCAACCTCGTCTCTGAGGATGCGTCGTGAGTTGACGAGCTGAACTGATGAAAACGGTGCGACTTCGCGTCTGAGGGCGGGGAGTTGCACCGTATTCTTTTGTCCATGGTGAATCGGAAAAGCGGGATTCAGCCGCTGGTAGGTGATGATGACATGCCTCAACAGGTGCCGTTGGTTACGAAGAGTCGGCCCTTGTCCGCTGTGGGCCGAGGGGATGTTCTCATTGCGCTGGTCTTGGCGTTGCTCTCCATGGCTTGGAGTGTGATGGCCACTCATCAGGGCACTCAGTTGTCGCGACTTGATGAGTGGACCTACATCGACTACGCATGGAAGGCGTCTCATGGGCATCTTCCGGTTTCCGGTGAGCCGCTCGGAATGGAGGCCCGTGCGGAGTGGAGCTGCCGTGGGATGGAGGGCAACATTCGTGACGTCGTACCGCCGAGCTGCGAAGATGTGCCAACGGCCTCGCCCGAACGATGGCCTTACAAGGGTGAGAACTACAACGCTTTTCACCCTCCTTTCTATTTCTTCGCCGCAGGGCTGGCTGCCCAGGCGTTGAGCGCCATCACCGGGGTGGCTTTCGTTACTGCCGCACGGCTCCTCTGCGGGCTCGTGGTGTCCCTGGGTATTGGGGCTGTCTACCTCGCAATCAGGCGATGGAGGGTCGGACGCGTTGCTGCGTTCTCTGGTGCACTCCTGGTCCTCGCCACTCCAGGAATCGCCGCTTCCGGGGCAATGATGCACAGCGAAGCTATCAACGCTCTGGCCGGTGCCGCAGCGGTGTGGTTCGGCGCCCGTGTCCTCCTTGAGCACCGCCTTGATTGGAAGCTTCCCGCGTTGGCGACATTGCTTATCACGATGATGCGAACCATTTCGGTTACCGCGATGCTTTCCATGGTGGGGCTGGTGGTACTGAGTCTGGCATGGCCTGCCATAGGGGGTTTCGCACGGGATGTGCGGAAGAAGCTCGCCTTGATCGTTGCCACGCAATTCGGTGCTGTCGTGATCGGATTTCTGCCCTGGACTATCTGGCAGAACGGGAGAACCCCACCAGAATACATAGCCGACATCACGGGGTTCTCCACCGTCCCGTACGGTTCGTTCTCGGCGTTCTTCCCATCATTGTTCGGAGGTTACGGCCTCACGGAGAGTCCCTTCGACTGGTTCTTGCAGCAGCCCTTGAACTCAACGTTGTTGCTGACGTGGGCGCAGCTTCTCTTCTGGTTCTATATGCTTCTTCCTTTTGTGGCTCTCGCGGTTGCGGGGTGGCGCGGTACCCACCAGATGCTCGCCGGTAGTGCGCTTATTGGCCCGTTTGTCTCCGCCGTCGTGGTCCAAGGACGTGAGATTCTCACGAAGAACGCATACTTTCCTTACTTCTCTGCCCGATACGCGCTCTCAACGGTGGCGCTTTCCGGAGCGGCCGCAGCCTCCCTCTTCGATCAAAGAATCCTGCGTTGGATACTGCTCGTCTTTGCCTCGGCTTCCTATCTGATCCTGATGGCGAGCCCTTTCTTGCCGTCGTAGGCGGCTGCCCCTGTGCGCTCTGCCCAGAGAGGAATGGAACGAATGGACGGTGGAGTTTCCGCGCGGTCTGCGCTCACGTGGCGTGACGGGCTGGCCGCTCTTCTGCTCGTCGTCGCCTGCTTGTCGTGGACCGCAATGGGCATCGCTCAGGGATCGGAACTGAGCCGGTACGACGAGTGGACCTACATCGACTATTCCTACAAGATCGCGCAAGGGCACATTCCCATTCAAGGTGAGGCTCTCGGCGTCCAGGCACGAGAAGCATGGAGCTGCCGCGGCATGGAAGGGACCATTCGCAAGGTGAGCCCTCCTCCGTGCGATGAGGTGGAATCCCGGCTGGTATCGGATTGGCCATACTCTGGCGAGAACTACAACGGGTTTCATCCGCCGCTCTACTTCTTTCTTGCGGGTTTCGGTGGCAAGGGGATCGCGGCGGTGGCTGGCACGGATTTCGTCACAGGTGCGCGCTGGGTTTCCGGGCTGATGGTTGCAGCGGGCATCGTAGCCCTATATGTGGCCATTCGCATGTGGCGTGTACGGCCGATTGCTTCCTTCGCCGCCAGTTTGCTGACCTTGTCCACGCCCGCGGTTGCGGCCTCGGCCGTGATCGTGCACAACGATGCCATGACGCCGTTGGCGGGGGCAGCGGCCGTCTGGCTACTCGGGCGCGTCTTCGTGAGGCAGAAGCTGGGCTGGGCGTTGCCGACCGCGGTCATGCTTGGCTTCGCATTTACGCGCGTGATGTCCACAGTGGCGTTGTTGAGCGTGACGCTCCTCCTGCTCCTTGCATTGTGCTTTCCGCGTGCAGGTGGTTTGCACAAGGCTCACCGGGCGTCTCTCGCCAAGATCGCCGCGGGTCAGGTGGGCGCCCTGATGACCGGTTACTTCAGCTGGACTCTCTGGCAGAATGCACGCACTCCGGACGGGTACACCCCGGCCATCTCTGGATTTTCCACCGATCCCTACACGGGCCAGCCGGTGGGGGATGTCCTACGCACCGTCCTCGATCCGTACGGGCTCACCAACCCTGTGACCGACTGGTATCTTCAGCCGAGTTTGGAGTCGCACTGGACCATGGTGTGGAGCGACATCCTGTACTGGGTGTACCTGCTGCTTCCTCTGGTGGTGCTGGTGGTTTGTTTGCGTAGCGGAGCAGCGCGAATGCTCTCTGGTTCGCTTGCGCTGGGACCAGCCCTGGCGGGCGTCGTGGTCCAGGCGCGTGAGCTGGCCACCTCCCATTCCTTCTTCCGCGTACTGTCAGGCAGGTACGCAATGTCGCTCGTTCCGTTGTACGCAGCAGGGGCCGCACTCGTGTGCGATCGACGAGTCGCTCGCTGGGTCCTGCTCGTCCTTGCGTCGCTGGGTTATCTTGCCATTGTCACCGGACCGTTCGTCTCCTGACACCAGTGAATGTCGGAGAGCGAACGAGTTGAAGGTTCCCACGTACTCAAGCGTCTTCGTCGTCGGGCACAAATCCCGCCATCAACTGTGACTGCTCTGGCTCGGTGAGAATTCCTTGAGAGCTGACCCCTTCGCGTACCGTTATCTCAGTGGTTCGTGGGGAGGAGCATCATGGGTACGTTGGTCATTGGAATCGCAGGCGGCACCGGCAGTGGAAAGACCACTCTGACGCAGGCGCTCATCGACGCCTTTCCGGGCAGGACCAGTGTGGTCTACCACGACAACTACTACCGGGCCTTCCCGGATCTCACCTACGAGGAGCGCAGGCGGATCAACTGGGACGCCCCGGATGCTTTCGACACCACGCTCATGGTGGCGCAGCTCAAACAACTCATCGCGGGCGAGGCGATAGATTGTCCCATCTACGATTACTCGATCTACAACCCCTCGGGTGACACCCAGCGCATTGAGCCCGCAGAGGTGGTCATCGTCGAAGGAATTCTCATCTTCGCCAATCCGGAGATCTGCGATCTTCTCGATATCAAGCTTTTCGTGGATACGGACGCCGACGTCCGTATCCTGCGCCGCATCAAACGCGACGTCATCGAGCGCGGTCGCACGCTCGAATCGGTCGAGAAACAGTACTTGGAGACCGTCAAGCCGATGCACGAGCTCTACGTTGAACCCTCCAAGCACAACGCGGACATCATCGTCCCCGAGGGAGGACGCAATCTCGTGGCACTCGACATGCTCATCCACCGCGTGGCGGGACAGATCGGGATCACCACACCCTGTCGTCACGGATCGTGAGCGACGATGGACCCGTGGTGAACACCGGTGAGTTCGCGTACGGAATCGAAATGCGTGGGACATGGCGGCGCCGTCGTCGGGGTTCGTGGGTTTCAGTTCTGGCGGGGCCGGTTTCACCGGCGAGCGTTGGGAAGTGCGTCACGAAACGTTCCATCGACTTGCCCCCGTGGTGGGGGCAAGTTAGGCTGTCAAACGCCTAAGACCGCAGGTCTCCCGTGAAACGGAGTTAAACCCTTGAAGGGCCAGCGCAGGTGACACGAGTTTTACTGAGCCAATTCAGTCAAGCCCCGTTGCGCCTGCACGGGGCTTTCTTCATGGGTACTTGCGGCACTACGACCGGAAGGAGGCCCAATGGCACGGACCGACAAGTCTGCAGCTATTGCTGAGCTCAAGGGTGACTTTGAGAAGTCCAGCGCTGTGCTGCTTACTGAATACCGCGGCCTGACCGTTGCGCAGCTCCAGACGCTGCGCCGCGCACTCGGCGCAAACGCGGAGTACAAGGTCGCCAAGAATACTCTGGCCGCAATCGCTGCAAAGCAGGCCGGTGTCGAGGGTCTCGATGACCTCCTCGCCGGACCTACCGCTCTGGCCTTTGTGACCGGTGAAGTTTCGGAGGCTGCCAAGGCCATCCGTGATTTCGCCAAGGACAACCCGGCACTCATCATCAAGGGTGGCGTCATGGAGGGCACCGTTCTCGATGCCGCCGGCGTCACCAAGCTTGCCGATCTGGAGTCGCGCGAGGTTCTCCTCGCGAAGGCTGCCGGTGTGCTCAAGGCTGTCATGTATCAGGCGGCATACGTTATCAACGCGCCAGCCTCCAAGGCTGTTCGCACTGTCGACGCCCTGCGCGCGAAGCAGGAAGAAGCAGCTGCCTGATCGCAGGCGCTGCACAACCACAGAGAAACATCTGCTCGCGTAGCAGTTTAAGAAAGGTAGGCCACCATGGCTAAGCTCACCACCGAAGAGCTCATTGCAGCTTTCAAGGAGCTCACCCTCGTTGAGGTTTCCGAGTTCGTCAAGGCTTTCGAAGAGGAGTTCGACGTCACCGCCGCTGCTCCCGCCGCCGCCGTTGTCGCAGCCGCTCCGGGCGCTGCTGCCGAAGTTGAGGAAGAGAAGGACTCCTTCGACGTCGTTCTCGAGTCGGTCGGCGACAAGAAGGTTGCAGTCATCAAGGAGGTGCGCGCCCTTACCTCCCTCGGTCTGAAGGAGGCCAAGGAGCTCGTCGACTCCGCTCCCAAGGCCGTCCTCGAGGGCGTTGCCAAGGATGCAGCCGAGAAGGCCAAGGAACAGCTCGAGGGCGCTGGCGCATCCGTCACCCTCAAGTGATGCATGCGGCTGCGGCCGCTGCGCACAGCTGATACCAGCTCGACGAGGGCGGGGCACAACACATGTTGTGCCCCGCCCTCGTGTTTTGTTGCCGAGCGACTGTTCTCCGTGAGCAACCGCAACGATGCTCGAATCAGCTCCGGTGGTTGCAAAGAGGACCCGACCTGTGCGACAGTTCTGGGGGACAACCAACGACGGTTACCACGTGACCCCTTCCACACTCACCAAGGGTGGACTCACTATAGCCACGGGTGTACATTGGATACTTGCGCCAGCATATCTACAGCTGTGCCCTTTTGACTTTTCGGTGCGATGAGCGTGGATCCAAACTCCCGACTCGTTTTCCAGAAGTGAAAGGGAAGCCGAAGGTATCTCTGGCAGCACGCCTTACCAACGTCAGGGAAGGAACCCCCTTTGGCTGCTTCGCGCACCTATTCGCTCTCCGCTCGTAATGGTAAGCCGGTTGTCGACCGCGCTTCCTTTGCAAAAATTAGCGAGCCCTTGCAGGTCCCTGATCTGCTGGGATTGCAGACTGACAGCTTTGGCTGGCTCATTGGTTCGCCAAGGTGGGCGGCCGAGAATCCCGGTGAAAAATCTGGGCTCGAAGAGATTTTCGAGGAGATCTCTCCCATCGAAAATGCCGCCCAAACAATGGGTCTGGTGCTTTCTTCTCCCCACTTGGAGGATCCCAAGTACTCCATTCAGGAATGCCGCGAGCGTGATCTGACGTACTCCGCTCCGCTGTACGTCACCGCCGAATTCCAGAACTATGAGACCGGCGAGATCAAGTCGCAGACCACCTTCATCGGTGATTTCCCGCTCATGACCGAGCGTGGAACATTCATCATCAACGGTACTGAGCGCGTCGTCGTTTCTCAGTTGGTCCGTTCCCCGGGAGTGTACTTCGAGCGCATTGCCGACAAAACCTCGGACAAGGACATCTTCTCCACCCGTGTCATTCCCTCCCGTGGTGCATGGCTCGAGTTCGAGATCGACAAGCGTGACGCGGTTGGCGTGCGCGTTGACCGCAAGCGCAAGCAGTCCATCACCGTCTTCCTCAAGGCTCTGGGCTTGACCGAGTCCGAAATCCGTGAGACCTTCGCGGACTTCCCGGCCCTGATCGACACCCTGGAGAAGGATTCCGTCCACACGCAGGAAGAGGCCCTCCAGGATCTGTACCGCAAGCTGCGTCCGGGCGAGCCCCCGACGGCGGAAGCTGGCCGTACACTCCTCAACAATTTCTATTTCAATACCAAGCGCTATGACACCGCCAAGGTTGGTCGCTACAAGATCAACAAGAAGCTCGGCCTGCCCGAGGGATCCGGTACACGGCAGCTTGGCATCGAGGACATCACGGCTTCCCTGCGTTACATGTTGGCGCTGCACGCGGGTCAGTCGGAAGTGGTGTGCGCCGAGGGAGCTTCCCCGGTGCGCGCCGAAACCGACGACATCGATCACTTCGGAAACCGCCGTATCCGCGCCGTGGGCGAGCTGATCCAGAATCAGGTTCGCACCGGCTTGGCACGTCTGGATCGCATGGTCCGTGAGCGCATGACGACCCAGGAGGCCGAGGCGATCACGCCTTCCTCCCTCATCAACATTCGCCCCATTGTGGCTGCCATCAAGGAGTTCTTCGGAACTTCCCAGCTGTCCCAGTTCATGGATCAGAACAATCCGTTGGCCGGCCTGACGCACAAGCGTCGCCTATCGGCACTGGGACCCGGTGGTCTGTCGCGTGACCGCGCTGGCATGGAAGTGCGAGACGTTCACCCCTCCCACTACGGTCGCATGTGCCCCATCGAGACTCCCGAAGGCCCGAACATCGGGCTGATCGGCTCGTTGGCTTCTTTCGCCCGCATCAACGCCTATGGTTTCATCGAGACTCCGTACCGTGTGGTGACCGACGGCGTCGCCACCAAGAAGATCGAGTACCTGCAGGCGGACGACGAGGACTCGGCCGTCATCGCTCAGGCGGAAGCCCCGCTTGATGCGAACGGGCACTTCCTGGACGAGGAAGCTCTCTGTCGTATGCCCGGTGGCGAGCCCGCTCTGGTTCCGGTCGACGAGATCGACTTCATGGATGTTTCGGCTCGCCAGATGTGTTCCGTTGGTACCGCGATGATTCCGTTCCTGGAGCACGACGACGCCAACCGAGCCCTCATGGGCGCCAACATGCAGCGTCAGGCAGTGCCACTCATCCGTCCGGTCGCCCCGTTCGTGGGTACCGGCATGGAGATGCGCGCCGCAGTCGACGCCGGCGACGTCACCATTGCCAGGGCTCCCGGTGTTGTCACCGAGGTGGATGCAGACGCCGTCCACGTCGAGCAGGACGACGGCCGCCGTGTCATCTACAAGATGACCAAGTTCGACCGCTCGAACCCGGGTAACTGCACCAACCAGAAGGTTGTCGTCTCCGAGGGCGATCGCGTCGAGACCGGTTCACTCATCGCTGACGGTCCTGCGACCGAGGGCGGCGAGTTGGCACTGGGTCAAAATCTCCTGGTGGCCTTCATGTCGTGGAATGGCTACAACTACGAGGACGCCATCATTCTCTCCGAGCGCTGTGTCAAGGAAGATCTCCTGACCTCGATCCACATCGAGGAGCACGAGGTTGACGCCCGCGACACCAAGCTCGGACCGGAGGAGATCACCCGGGACATCCCGAATGTCTCCGAGGAGATGCTTTCTCACCTCGATGAGCACGGCATCATCCGCATCGGTGCAGAGGTTCAGGCCGGCGACATCCTCGTTGGCAAGATCACTCCCAAGGGCGAGACCGAGCTGACTTCCGAGGAGCGCCTGTTGCGCGCCATCTTCGGTGAGAAGGCGAAGGAAGTTCGCGACACCTCCTTGCGTGTGCCGCACGGTCAGTCGGGCATCGTCATCGGCGTACGTCAGTTCACCAAGGAGAACAACGACGAACTTGCTGCCGATGTCAACGAGACCGTGCGTGTCTACATTGCTCAGCGCCGCAAGATCACCATTGGTGACAAGATGGCCGGCCGTCACGGCAACAAGGGTGTCATCTCCCGTATTCTGCCCCTCGAGGACATGCCGTTCATGCAGGATGGCACCCCGGTCGACATCATCCTGAACCCCTTGGGCGTTCCGGGACGAATGAACCTGGGCCAGGTCTACGAGCTGCACCTCGGTTGGATCGCCAGCCAGGGATGGGATGCCTCCACGGCCCGCGAAGCCGGTGAGGAATGGGCTCTCCGCCTGCCGGAGAGCACAGTGGCCGGTGCACCCGGCCAACGTGTCGCCACCCCGGTGTTCGATGGCGTCCTGGCAGACGAGATGAACGGTCTACTCCATTCCACGCTGCCCAACCGCGACGGTGAGGTCCTGATCAACCCTCAGGGCAAGGCGATGCTGTTCGACGGTCGGACGGGCGAGCTCTTCCCGGAGCCGATCTCCGTCGGTTACATGTACATGCTCAAGCTGCACCATCTGGTGGACGACAAGATCCACGCCCGTTCCACGGGTCCCTACTCGATGGTCACCCAGCAGCCGCTGGGCGGCAAGGCGCAGTTCGGTGGACAACGCTTCGGCGAGATGGAGGTGTGGGCCCTCGAAGCCTACGGAGCCTCGCACACTCTGCAGGAGATGCTGACCATCAAGTCCGACGACACCGTCGGTCGCGTCAAGGTCTACGAGGCCATCGTCAAGGGTGACAACGTTCCGGAGCCGGGTATTCCCGAGTCCTTCAAGGTTCTCATCCAGGAGATGCGCTCTCTGTGCTTGAACGTCGAGGCTCTCGACTCGGCTGGTGAAGCGATCAACCTGCAAGACGCCGAAGAGGACCAGTTCCATGCCCCCGAACCCGTCGCTATGCCCACGGGTCTGGAGGATCTGACCTCCGGAGCTGAATTCTAATTATTGGATCGGTCGGGGGAGTGGGCTTCGCGCCAGCCCACTCCCCGACACGTTTCAGCTCCCCATACATGAACGTAACGGTGCAGAACCTGAGGAAGTAGGAATCTTGCTCGACGTCAATCGTTTCGACCAGCTGCATATCGCTCTGGCCACTTCGGACGATGTCCGTGCGTGGTCGCACGGCGAAGTGAAGAAGCCCGAGACCATCAACTACCGCACTCTGAAGCCAGAGAAGGATGGTCTCTTCTGCGAACGCATTTTTGGACCCACCCGTGACTGGGAGTGTGCGTGCGGCAAGTACAAGCGCCCCCGTTTCAAGGGCATCGTCTGTGAACGCTGTGGTGTGGAGGTCACTCGCTCCAAGGTCCGCCGCGAGCGCATGGGTCACATCGAACTCGCCGCGCCCGTCACACACATCTGGTATTTCAAGGGTGTTCCCTCCCGTCTGGGCTACCTGCTCGACATCGCTCCCAAGGATCTGGAAAAGGTCATCTACTTCGCCGCTTACATGGTGACCGATGTGGATGCCGAGGCTCGTCGTGACGACATGCCGACCCTTCAGTCCGAGTACGAGCTGGAGCGCGCTGCGTTGGAGAAGGCTCGCGACATCGATTTGGAAGAGCGCCAGCAGGCTCTGGAGGGCGAGCTCGCCCAAGCAGAGGCCGATGGTCAAAAATCCGATGTGCGCACGAAGATCCGCCGCGCAGCCGAAAGCGATCTCGGACGTGTACGCAAGCGTGCCGATGCCGACGTGGCTCGTCTCGATGCGGTGTGGGATCGTTTCACCAAGCTCAAGGTCGGAGACCTTGAGGGAGATGAAGATCTCTATCGTGAGATGGAAGCCCGTTACTCCGATTACTTCTCCGCCTCCCGCGGTGCTGAAGCAATCCAGAAGCGTCTGCAGAGTTTTGACCTTCAGGCCGAGCACGATCACCTCGTCGAGGTCATCGAATCCGGTACCGCACAGCGCAAGGCTCGCGCCCTCAAGCGGATCAAGGTTGTCAACGCCTTCCTGCACTCGGGCACCAGACCTGCTGCCATGGTCCTCGACGCCCTGCCAGTCATTCCGCCGGATCTGCGCCCGATGGTGCAGCTTGATGGTGGCCGTTTCGCGACGTCGGATCTCAACGATCTGTACCGTCGTGTCATCAACCGCAACAATCGACTCAAGCGGATGCTCGATCTCGGCGCTCCCGAGATCATGGTGAACAATGAGAAGCGCATGTTGCAGGAGGCTGTGGACGCGCTCTTCGACAACGGTCGACGCGGCCGCCCCGTTCAGGGCGCCGGCAACCGTCCGCTGAAGTCGCTGTCCGACATGCTCAAGGGCAAGCAGGGGCGTTTCCGTCAGAACCTGTTGGGCAAACGAGTGGACTACTCGGGCCGCTCGGTCATCGTCGTGGGTCCGACCCTGAAGCTGCACCAGTGTGGTCTGCCCAAGATCATGGCCCTGGAGCTGTTCAAGCCCTTCGTCCAGAAGCGGCTTGTTGACCTGGAGATCGCCAAGAACATCAAGGCTGCCAAGCGCCTCATCGATCGTCAGCGCCCCGAGGTGTGGGACGTGCTCGAAGAGGTCATTCAGGAGCATCCGGTTCTTCTCAACCGTGCGCCAACGCTGCACCGCCTCGGCATCCAGGCATTCGAGCCCCAGCTGATCGAGGGCAAGGCCATTCGCCTGCACCCGCTCGTTTGTGGTGCCTTCAACGCCGACTTCGACGGCGACCAGATGGCTGTCCATCTGCCGCTGTCCGTCGAGGCTCAGGCGGAAGCCCGCATACTCATGCTTTCGGCCAACAACATCCTGAAGCCTTCGGACGGGCGTCCGGTCACCATGCCCTCACAGGACATGATCATCGGACTGTTCCATCTGACCACACGTCGTGAGGGTCTGAAGGGCGAGGGACGGTACTTCTCCTCGGTCGGCGAGGCACAGATGGCCTTCGATCTGGGTGAACTGGATCTGAATGCTCCCTGTTCCATTCGCTTCGAGGGCGATGTCGTGCCCCCGCGCGATTGGGAGGCTGCCGCTGAACGCGTGGAGGGCGAGGGTCTGCTGCTCGACACCACGCTGGGCCGCGCACTGTTCAACGACACCCTGCCCGTCAACTTCCCTTACGTCAATGAGGTTGTCGACAAGAAGGTGCTGGGTTCGATCGTCAACGAGCTCGCCGAGCGTTACGAGAAGGTCGCCGTGGGCGCCTCGCTCGACGCGCTCAAGTCCACCGGTTTCTACTGGGCCGTGCGCTCGGGCGTGACGATTGCCGTTTCCGACGTCGTCGTTCCCGAGAACAAGCCGGAGTTGCTCAAGAAGGCCGAGGAGGACGCAGCTCGCATCGAGCACCAGTTCCTCACCGGTCGTATCGAGGACGAGGATCGCCGCCGAGATCTGGTGGACCTGTGGTCCACGGTGACCGACGAGATCGCGAAGGAAATGCGCGAGAACTTCGAGGCGACCAATGTGGTGAACCGCATGGTGTCCTCCGGTGCTCGAGGCAACTGGGAGCAGGTGCGTCAGATCGCCGGCATGCGTGGTCTGGTGGCCGATCCCAAGGGTAACATCATCCCGCGTCCGATCCAGTCGAACTATCGCGAGGGGCTCTCGGTTCTCGAGTACTTCATCGCCACTCACGGTGCGCGAAAGGGTCTGGCGGACACCGCTCTTCGTACCGCTGATTCCGGTTACCTGACGCGTCGCCTGGTGGACGTCTCGCAGGACGTCATCGTTCGCGAGCACGACTGCGGCACGAGGCGTGGCCTGCTCAAGACCATCGCCACGAAGGACGAAAACGGCCAACTCGTTGCCGACGAGCAGCTGGACACCGCCGTGTATGCGCGCACGCTGGCTCGCGACATCGCGGACTCCGAGGGCGCCATCGTGGTGGCAGCGGGTACCGATCTCGGTGACGTCGCAATCGAGAAGCTCATCGCCGCCGGCGTGACCGAGGTGAGCGTGCGCTCCGTGCTGACCTGTGAGTCGCGCATCGGAACATGTGCGCTGTGCTACGGCCGTTCCATGGCCACCGGCAAGCTGGTGGACATTGGCGAAGCGGTGGGTATCGTGGCAGCACAGTCGATCGGCGAGCCCGGAACTCAGCTCACGATGCGTACCTTCCACACCGGAGGTTCGGCTTCGGCCGACGACATCACACAGGGTCTGCCTCGAGTTCAGGAACTCTTCGAAGCCCGCACACCCAAGGGTGAGGCTCCGATTGCGGAGGCCGCTGGTCGTCTTGAAGTCGAGGACGGTGAGCGCACTCGTCGTCTCACCATCGTTCGCGACGACGGCGACGAGGACATCGTGTACCAGGTGGCCAAGCGTGCCAAGCTGCGCGTTCCCGAGGGCGGTCACACCGTCGTCGGTGAGCAGCTGGTCGAGGGCTCCGTGGACCCGAAGAAGGTTCTGCGCATCAACGGACGCAAGGCTGCTCAGCAGCACATCGTCAACGAGGTGCAGGAAGTCTACCGGTCCCAGGGCGTGGAGATTCACGACAAGCACATCGAGGTCATCGTGCGCCAGATGCTGCGTCGCGTCACCATCCTGGAAGCTGGTACCACCAAGCTCCTGCCGGGTGAGCTCGTCGATGTTGCGATCTTCGAGGACGAGAACCGTGCCGCAATGGCGGAGGGTGGCAAGCCTGCCTCCGGCCGTCCGGAGCTCATGGGTATCACGAAGGCGTCGCTGGCCACCGATTCCTGGCTGTCTGCGGCGTCCTTCCAGGAGACCACCAAGGTTCTCACGGAGGCAGCACTCAACGCCAAGAGTGATCCGCTCGCTGGTCTGAAGGAGAACGTGATTCTCGGTAAGCTGATCCCGGCCGGTACCGGCCTGGAGAAGTTGCGCAAGGCGACAGTGGAACCCACCGCGGAGGCGCGCCTGGAGTTCGAGAAGAACAATGGCTTCAACCACCGCGATCTGGAGCCTTTCGACGATGGCTATCGCTACGGTGACTACCCAGATTTCGATCTCAACGCCGGATATGGCGCTTACTGACGAGTAGCTGACGAACGGCCGGAGGGATCATCCTTCCGGCCGTTCCTCCTTTTGCACACAAAGCTTGATACGGCGCGCTTTTGTGTTTCCCACCACCACTGACCTACAACCTTTGACGCCGCCCGAAATGAGCGGCTAATCTTGTTTAGGTTGCCCGTTCGCGGGTCCGACATGCAGGTTGTGGCATCCCCGCCGAGCCTGTGTGAGTAGGCGGTGTGCACCTCGGTCTCGGCGAACAATTCTATGTAAACAGGATATTTCAGGAGAAATAGTGCCAACTATTCAGCAGCTGGTCCGCAAAGGCCGCAGCAGCAAGGTCGGTACCTCCAAGACGCCGGCCCTCAAGGGAAGCCCGCAGCGTCGTGGGGTATGCACCCGTGTTTTCACGACCACCCCGAAGAAGCCGAACTCGGCTCTCCGCAAGGTGGCTCGTGTTCGTCTGTCCTCGGGTATCGAGGTGACCGCCTACATCCCGGGCGAGGGACACAACCTTCAGGAGCACTCCATCGTTCTCGTTCGTGGAGGCCGCGTTCGCGACCTTCCGGGTGTGCGCTACAAGATCATTCGTGGCGCTCTTGACACCCAGGGCGTGAAGAACCGCCAGCAGGCTCGTAGCCGCTACGGTGCGAAGAAGGAGAAGAAGTAATGCCACGTAAGGGACCCGTACGCAAGCGCCCGCTCGTCAACGATCCGGTCTACGGTTCGCCGATGGTGACCCAGCTCGTCAATCGCATTCTTCTCGATGGCAAGAAGTCCGTCGCCGAGCGCATCGTCTACGGTGCACTCGAAGGAGTTGGCGAGAAGTCCGGCCAGGAAGCCCTGGTCGTTCTCAAGCGCGCCATGGACAACATCCGACCCTCCCTCGAGGTTCGTTCCCGCCGTGTCGGTGGAGCAACCTACCAGGTTCCGGTTGAGGTCAAGCCCGGTCGCGCCACCACGCTCGCTCTGCGTTGGCTCGTCGACTACGCTCGCGATCGTCGTGAGAAGACGATGACCGAGCGTCTCATGAACGAGATTCTCGACGCCTCGAACGGCCTCGGCGCCGCTGTGAAGCGTCGCGAGGACACTCACCGTATGGCGGAGTCCAACAGGGCATTCGCGCATTACCGCTGGTAACAATTACCGGGCGGAGCCTAACGGCTTGCCCTCTACGAAGAAGAGAGCCTCAACGTGGCACTTGACGTGCTAACGGACCTCAACAAGGTCCGCAACATCGGAATCATGGCGCACATTGACGCTGGCAAGACCACCGTCACCGAGCGCATCCTGTTTTACACCGGCATCAACTACAAGATCGGTGAAACCCACGACGGCGCATCCACCACCGACTGGATGGAGCAGGAGAAGGAACGCGGTATCACGATTACCTCCGCGGCCGTTACTGCTTTCTGGAAGGGTACCCAGATCAATGTGATCGACACCCCCGGCCACGTGGACTTCACGGTCGAGGTCGAGCGTGCACTGCGCGTGCTCGACGGCGCCGTTGCGGTCTTCGACGGCAAGGAGGGCGTTGAGCCCCAGTCCGAGACCGTGTGGCGTCAGGCTGACAAGTACAACGTTCCCCGTATCTGCTTCATCAACAAGATGGACAAGCTCGGCGCGGACTTCGACTTCTCTGTCAAGACCATCAAGGATCGCCTGCATGCGACTCCGGTCGTCATCACCTTCCCGATTGGTGCGGAGAATGATTTCTCCGGCGTGGTCGATGTTCTGGCCATGAAGGCCGTTCGTAATCCCGAGAAGGATGAGAATGGCAATGACACCAAGGGCAACCTCGTTGTTCTTGAGGACATCCCGGAAGAGCTTCAGGATCAGGCGGAGACCTACCGTCTTGAGGCCATGGAGGCTGCAGCCGAGGCAAACGATGAGTTGATGGAGAAGTACCTGGAGGAGGGCGAACTCACCGACGAGGAGATCGTCGCCGGCCTGCGAGCACGCACCATCGCCTCTGAGGTTTACCCCGTCTTCTGTGGTTCGGCCTACAAGAACAAGGGTGTCCAGTGCATGCTGGACGGCGTTGTGAACTTCCTGCCCTCGCCGCTCGACATCCCCCCGACCGAGGGCTTCCGCCCCGGTCACGAGGAAGATGGAGACACCGAGGTGCGCAAGCCGTCCGAGGACGATCCGTTCGCGGCACTCGCCTTCAAGATCGCCGTGCACCCCTTCTACGGCAAGCTCATCTACATCCGCGTGTACTCCGGCAAGGTGGAGCAGGGCGCTCAGGTGCTCAACGCGACCACCGGTAAGAAGGAGCGCATCGGCAAGATGTTCCAGATGCATTCGAACACCGAGAATCCGGTGGACATTGCACACGCTGGTCACATCTACGCCTTCGTGGGACTGAAGGACACCCGCACGGGTGACACCCTGTGCGCGATCAATGCGCCGGTCGTCCTGGAATCCATGACATTCCCGGAGCCCGTGATTCACGTCGCCATCGAGCCGAAGTCGAAGAACGATCAGGAGAAGCTCTCCATCGCCATCCAGAAGCTCGCCGAGGAGGATCCCACCTTCTCCGTGCGTCAGGATCCGGAGACTGGCCAGACCGTCATTGGCGGAATGGGCGAACTTCACCTCGACATTCTCGTCGACCGCATGAAGCGTGAGTTCCGCGTGGACGCCAACATCGGCAATCCGATGGTGGCCTACCGCGAGACCATCCGCAAGAAGGTCGAAAAGGTCGACTACACCCACAAGAAGCAGACCGGTGGTTCCGGTCAGTTCGCAAAGGTGCAGGTCACCCTGGAACCGTTGCCGGAGGAGGTCGAGGCGGACAATTACAACTTCGTCAACGCCGTGACCGGTGGCCGCGTTCCACGCGAGTACATTCCGTCTGTGGACTCCGGTATTCGGGAGGCCATGCAGAACGGTATTCTGGCTGGCTACCCGATGGTAGACATTCAGGCAACCCTCGAAGACGGCGCCTACCACGACGTCGATTCTTCGGAAATGGCATTCAAGATTGCCGGAAACATGGTGTTCAAGGAGGCCGCTCGGCGCGCCAACCCTGTGCTCCTGGAGCCGGTCATGGATGTTGAAGTCCGCACTCCGGAGGAGTACATGGGCGATGTCATCGGCGATCTGAACTCTCGCCGCGGCATGATCAAGTCCATGGAGGATGCAACAGGCGTCAAGATCGTCCGCGCGAACGTCCCGCTCAGCGAGATGTTCGGCTACGTGGGCGACCTGCGTTCCAAGACGCAGGGCCGCGCGGTTTACACCATGCAGTTCGACTCCTACGCCGAGGTTCCGAAGGCTGTCGCCGACGAAATCATCGCAAAGACCCGGGGCGAGTGACGTCCCACCGGTCCTGTACAATCAGTAACCGAAAAGATAAAGAGCACTTAAGCCGGGTCGAATGCGAAAAGCGTTCATTTTCCAGCTGTAAGTCAATCTAGAGTCCCAGGAGGGCGCAAGTGGCTAAGGCCAAGTACGACAAGTCCAAGCCGCATATGAACATCGGCACCATCGGTCACGTCGATCACGGTAAGACGACGACGACCGCCGCCATCACCAAGGTTCTTGCGGACAAGTACCCGGATCTCAACGAGTACACCCCGTTCGACCAGGTCGACAACGCTCCCGAGGAGCGTCAGCGCGGCATCACCATCAACGTGTCCCACGTTGAGTACCAGACCGAGAAGCGTCACTACGCCCACGTCGACGCCCCTGGCCACGCCGATTACATCAAGAACATGATCACCGGTGCTGCCCAGATGGACGGCGCGATCCTTGTGGTTGCGGCCACCGACGGCCCGATGGCTCAGACCCGCGAGCACGTCCTGCTCGCCCGTCAGGTGGGTGTGCCGGACATCATCGTCGCACTGAACAAGTCCGACATGGTGGACGACGAGGAGCTTCTCGAGCTCGTCGAGATGGAAGTTCGTGACCTCCTTGGAGCCCAGGGCTTCGACGAGGACGCTCCGGTTGTCCGCATTTCCGCTCTGAAGGCTCTCGAGGGAGACCCGAAGTGGGTTGCTGCCATCGAAGAGCTCATGAACCAGGTCGACAACTACTTCCCGGATCCGGTCCGTGACCTGGACAAGGAATTCCTCATGCCGATCGAGGACGTCTTCACCATCACCGGTCGTGGCACCGTGGTGACCGGTCGCGCCGAGCGTGGCCAGCTGAAGTTGAACGAGGAAGTCGAGATCATCGGCCTTCGTCCGACCCAGAAGACCACCGTCACCGGTATCGAGATGTTCCACAAGCAGATGGACACCGCCGACGCCGGCGAGAACTGTGGTCTGCTGCTGCGCGGCACCAAGCGCGAGGAAGTCGAGCGTGGCCAGGTTGTGGCTCGCCCCGGCACCATCACGCCTCACACCCAGTTCGAGGCACAGGCCTACGTTCTGAAGAAGGAAGAGGGCGGCCGTCACAATCCGTTCTTCTCCAACTACCGTCCGCAGTTCTACTTCCGCACCACGGACGTCACCGGCGTCATCACGCTGCCCGAGGGCACCGAGATGGTCATGCCCGGCGACAACACCGAGATGAACGTTGAGCTGATCCAGCCCATCGCCATGGAAGAGGGCCTCGGCTTCGCCATCCGCGAGGGTGGCCGCACCGTTGGTTCAGGCCGCGTCGTCAAGATCCTCAAGTGATCTGACCTCAGGCTTCTGAGAGGGCCCACTGCTTCGGCAGTGGGCCCTCTCTCGCATGTTCGGGGTGTCCCGGGGCATCCGGGAGTGCACAGTTGCAAGCGTGCGCCAAGCATCGAATGCCCGGGGGACTGACTCTGGTTGAAACAACGGACCCAATGGTGACAGTAGGTCATTTCACACAACAGGGCCTCGATACCCGGCTCCAACCTTGGTAAAGTTTTAACTCGTGCACAAAAGTGAGTGTGCTTCTCCGTATGAGAAGCTCACCACTATGTGAGAGTAAGGACTTGCTAGATAGGGTCATTTACTGACAAACTAGTCAAGTTGCCCGGCTTGGTCCGGGTGTAAGACTTCGCTGATGCGTCCGAGCATCAGCGTGAAAAAGGGTTCGTCGTAACCTGCAATAGGGCTTGATTTCGTGGTTGACCATCGCGCGACACGCCCGAGTGCGGGTACCGGCGATCACCGCGGTAGAGAGAGGTAGACGACGCCATGGCGGGACAGAAGATCCGCATCCGGCTCAAGTCATATGACCACGAGGTCATTGATAGCGCGGCGAAGAAGCTCGTCGACGAAGTCACGCGTACAGGCGCGACTGTGGTGGGCCCGGTGCCGTTGCCAACGGAGAAGAACGTTTACTGTGTTATTCGTTCCCCCCACAAGTACAAGGACAGCCGCGAGCACTTCGAGATGCGCACTCACAAGCGGCTCATCGACATCGTGGATCCGACACTGAAGACGATCGATACGCTTCGCCGTCTCGATCTTCCGGCCGATGTCAACGTGGAAATCAAGCTCTGAGGTAACGCATCATGAACTCCAAGCAGCAGGTTGCTGGCGCGCCGGTAAAGGCGCTGCTCGGCACGAAGCTGGGCATGACCCAGCTCTGGGATGAGGCCGGTCGCCTCGTCCCGATCACGGTCGTCCACGTGGGCACCAATGTTGTCACGCAGGTCCGCACCCCCGAGACGGACGGCTACTCTGCCGTTCAGCTCGCTTCGGGCGACCTGAAGACCAAGAACGTCACCAAGCCGATGCAGGGACACTTCGCCAAGGCCGGAGTTGCTCCCCGCAAGAAGCTCGCTGAAATCCGCACCTCCGACGCTGGCGAGTACCAGCTCGGTCAGGAGCTGAGCGCAGAGGTCTTCTCTGCCGGAGAAAGTGTCGATGTCATCGGCACTTCCAAGGGCAAGGGCTTCGCCGGCGTCATGAAGCGTCACGGCTTCAAGGGTGTTTCCGCCTCCCACGGCGCGCACCGCAATCATCGCAAGCCCGGTTCCATCGGTGCTTGCGCGACACCGTCTCGCGTTTTCCGCGGCACCCGTATGGCTGGCCGCATGGGTAATGAGCGCGTCACGGTTCAGAACCTTTCAATCCACGCCGTTGACGCCGAGAAGGGCATTCTGCTCGTCGCCGGCCCCGTCCCTGGCAACAAGGGCGGCTCGGTTGTGGTCCGTACCTCTGTGAAGGGAGCCTGACCATGGCGGAAACCTTCAAGGTAGATGTTCTCGACGTGACCGGCGAGGCCAAGAGCGAATTCACTCTTCCTGCCGAGCTGTTCGATCGCGAGATCAACATCCCGCTCATCCACCAGGTTGTCGTCGCGCAGCTCGCTGCCGCGCGTCAGGGAACCCACTCCACCAAGACCCGCGGCGACGTCCGTGGAGGTGGCCGGAAGCCGTTCAAGCAGAAGGGGACCGGCCGTGCCCGTCAGGGTTCGATCCGCGCTCCTCACTTCACTGGTGGTGGCGTCGTTCACGGCCCTCATCCGCGCTCCTATGCCCAGCGCACGCCCAAGAAGATGATTGCCGCCGCTCTTGCGCAGGCATTGTCCGATCGCGCTCGCAACGGCCGTGTTCACGCCGTGGACGCCTTCGTGGCTGGTGAGAAGCCCTCCACCAAGACGGCCCTCGCACTGCTGAACAAGATCACCAACGAGCGTTCCGCTCTCGTCGTCGTTTCCCGTGAGGATGACCTTTCGGTTCTGTCCCTGCGAAACGTTGCTGAAGCCCACGTTCTCTACGTTGATCAGCTCAACACTTACGACGTTCTCGTCGCCGACGACGTCGTCTTCACCGAGTCGGCCCTGGTCGCCTTCGTGGAGAAGAAGCGCAAGGAGGAGAAGTGAGCGAAGTAGCAGGCTTCTGGAACAAGGACCCGCACGACGTCATTCTTCAGCCGGTTGCCTCCGAGAAGGCCGCCCGGCTGGAAGACGAAGGCAAGTACACCTTCATCGTGGATCCGCGTGCCAACAAGACCGAAATCAAGCAGGCTGTAGAGGCCATCTTCGGTGTCAAGGTTGCGTCTGTGAATACTCAGAATCGCACCGGCAAGACTCGCCGCACTCGTGATGGAGTTGGCAAGCGCAAGGATACGAAGCGCGCCATCATCACGTTGCGTGAGGGCACCATCGACATCTACGGCGATATCGTCAGCTGACGAGCGCATTCGCGAAGAGATTTGAGGATCTGAACTCATGGGAATTCGTAAGTACAAGCCGACGACCCCCGGTCGTCGCGGTGCGAGCGTAGCCGACTTCGCTGAGATCACCCGATCGACGCCTGAGAAGTCTTTGCTTCGCCCCCTCACCAAGACCGGTGGTCGTAACAACACCGGTCGCATCACCACTCGCCACAAGGGCGGTGGCCACAAGCGCCAGTACCGTGTCATCGACTTCCGTCGCTGGGACAAGGACGGCGTGCCCGCCAAGGTCGCTCACATCGAGTACGACCCGAATCGGACGGCCCGCATCGCCCTGCTCCACTACGCCGACGGCGAGAAGCGTTACATCTTGGCCCCGAAGAACCTGCATCAGGGTGACACGGTGGAAAACGGACCTGCTGCGGACATCAAGCCCGGCAACAACCTTCCGCTGAAGAACATCCCGGTGGGTACCACCGTGCACGGCGTTGAGCTTCGTCCTCTGGGCGGCGCAAAGATTGCCCGCTCGGCAGGCGCTTCGGTGCAGCTGGTGGCCCGTGAAGGCAAGTACGCCCAGCTGCGTATGCCGTCGGGTGAAATCCGTAACGTCGACTCTCGCTGCCGCGCATGTGTGGGCGAGGTCGGCAACGCCGAGCAGTCCAACATCAACTGGGGCAAGGCCGGTCGTATGCGCTGGAAGGGCGTGCGCCCGACTGTTCGCGGTGTTGTGATGAACCCGGTTGACCACCCCCACGGTGGTGGCGAGGGCAAGACCTCCGGTGGCCGTCATCCGGTCAGCCCCTGGGGCAAGCCCGAGGGTCGTACCCGTCGTCCTAACAAGGCCAGCGACAAGCTCATTGTGCGCCGTCGCAAGACTGGCAACAAGCGGTAAGAGAGGTTGAGCTGATGCCACGTAGTCTCAAGAAGGGTCCCTTCGTTGATGATCACCTTCAGAAGAAGGTTGACGAGCAGAACGAAAAGGGTACCAAGAACGTCATCAAGACCTGGTCCCGTCGGTCGATGATCACGCCCGACTTCCTTGGTCATACCTTTGCCGTGCACGACGGCCGCAAGCATGTTCCGGTGTTCGTCACCGAGTCCATGGTCGGCCACAAGCTCGGGGAGTTCGCCCCGACCCGCACCTTCCGCGGGCACGAGAAGGACGACCGCAAGGGCCGTCGCCGCTGAGGCGCGACCTGTTGAGCAGAGAGAGTAAGGCAGAAACATGGAAGCCAAGGCGCAGGCGCGTTTCGTGCGCGTGACGCCCCAGAAGGCCCGCCGCGTCGTGGATGTCATCCGCGGCCAGCGAGCTCTGGAGGCCGTCGACGTACTGCGATACGCACCCCAAGGGGCGGCAGAGCCCGTCCTCAAGATTATTGAGTCGGCTATCGCCAATGCTCGCTATGCAGCTGAGCAGGCCGGTGAACGTTTCGACGAGCAGGACCTCTTCATTCAGGCGGCATACGCCGATGAGGGTCCCACGATGAAGCGAATCCAGCCACGGGCACAGGGTCGGGCCAACCGAATCCTGAAGCGTACGAGCCACATCACTGTCGTCGTCGGAGACCAGAAGGTCTCGACAGGATCGAAGGGGAGGACCCGCTAGTGGGCCAGAAGGTCAACCCAACCGGGTTCCGACTCGGAATCACGACCGACCACCGCTCGAAGTGGTTCGCTGATTCGGCCAAGCCCGGTCAGCGTTACGCAGACTTCGTCGCGGAGGACATTCAGATTCGCAAGATGATCGAGAAGACGCTTGAGCGCGCAGGTATTTCCCGCGTGAACATCGAGCGTCGCGCCGAGCGAGTGATCGTGGACATCCACACCGCTCGTCCCGGCATCGTCATCGGGCGACGCGGCGCCGAGGCCGATCGCCTTCGCGCCGATCTCGAGAAGCTGACCGGCAAGGCCATTCAGCTGAACATCCTCGAGGTCAAGAACCCTGAGGCGGACGCCCAGCTCGTCGCTCAGGGAATTGCAGAGCAGCTCGCTTCTCGCGTTTCCTTCCGCCGCGCCATGCGCCGCGGAATGCAGTCTGCAGAGCGCGCCGGCGCCAAGGGCATCCGTGTCCAGTGCTCCGGCCGTCTGGGCGGCGCAGAGATGTCGCGCTCGGAGTTCTACCGCGAGGGGCGCGTGCCGCTGCACACGCTTCGCGCGAATATTGACTACGGTTTCCACGAGGCTCGTACCACCTTTGGTCGTATTGGCGTCAAGGTGTGGATCTACCGCGGTGATGTCACCGACTCCGATTATTACCGTTCCCTTGCCGAGGCCCCGCGTGGCCGCGGACGTGGAGAGCGGCGCGGACGTCGTGGTGAGCGTCAGGGGCGTGGGCCTCAGCAGAACGCTCAGCAGAACGCACCTGAGGCAGCCACCTCGGAGCCGGCCAACGCAGGATCGGAGGCCTGATCATGCTGATCCCTCGTCGCACCAAGTGGCGCAAGCAGCATCGTCCCACCCGTTCGGGTATGTCGAAGGGCGGCACTCAGCTGGCCTTCGGTGAGTACGGCATTCAGGCTCTCGAGCCGGCCTACGTCACCAACCGTCAGATCGAAGCAGCCCGTATTGCCATGACTCGTCATGTCAAGCGTGGTGGCAAGATCTGGATCAACATCTTCCCGGATCGCCCGCTGACCAAGAAGGCTCTCGGCCTGCGTATGGGCTCCGGCAAGGGCCCAGTGGAGACCTGGGTGGCCAACGTCAAGCCTGGTCGCGTCATGTTCGAGATGGGTGGAGTCGATGAGGCTCTCGCCCGCGAGGCCATGCTGCGTGCCATGCACAAGCTTCCAATGAAGACCCGTTTTATCACTCGTGAGGAGGGTGAGTAATGGCCAAGGGACTGAGCACTGAAGAACTCGATGCCATGACTGACGTCGAACTCCTCGAGAAGCTCAAGGAGTCCAAGGAGGAGCTGTTCAACCTGCGCTTCTCCGCGGTAACCCATCGCCTTGAGGATAGCGGCCGTCTGCGTGAGGTCCGCCGAGAGATCGCCCGGATCTACACCATCAAGCGCGAGCGCGAGCTCGACATCCGCACCGCCCCCGTGGCTGAGAAGTGAGGCTGAGAGTGAGCGAGCAGAACACCACTGAAACGACCGAGCGCAACCACCGCAAGGTGCTTCGCGGCTATGTCGTGAGCGACAAGATGGACAAGACCGTCACCGTGGAGGTCGACGATCGTCGTAAGCACCCCGTTTACGGCAAGGTCATCACTCACACCCGCCGTGTCAAGGCCCATGACGAGAACAACGAGGTGCGCGTTGGCGATCTCGTTCGAATCATGGAGACCCGGCCTCTGAGCGCGACCAAGCACTTCCGCGTGGTCGAGATCATTGAGAAGGCCAAGTGACCTTCGGGCCACTCGAAAACCCCATCCGTTCGGCAAGGCTCGTCTAACGAGAACCGGCACGACGACAGGAGAAATTACACATGATCCAGCAAGAGTCGCGGCTATCCGTCGCCGATAACACGGGTGCGAAGGAAATCCTCTGCATCCGCGTGCTCGGCGGTTCGGGCCGACGCTACGCCGGAATTGGCGACACCATTGTTGCCACCGTCAAGGACGCAATTCCTGGCGGAAATGTCAAGAAGGGCGACGTGGTCAAGGCCGTCGTCGTCCGTGCCAAGAAGGAGACTCGCCGTGCGGATGGCTCATACATCCGATTCGACGAGAACGCAGCCGTCATCCTCAAGGCTGATGGCGAGCCCCGTGGCACGCGTATCTTCGGACCCGTGGGTCGCGAATTGCGCGATAAGAAGTTCATGCGAATCGTCTCGCTGGCACCGGAGGTGATCTGATGGCGAAGATCAAGAAGGACGACCTCGTTCAGGTCATCGCGGGTCGTGACAAGGGCCTTCAGGGCCGTGTTCTCTCCGTTGATTCGGAGAACGATCGCGTGATCGTCGAGGGCGTCAAGCGCGTGAAGAAGCATGTCAAGGTGGGACAGAATTCCCGCGGTGCCGCCACCGGCGGCATCGAGACCGTTGAAGCTGCTATTCACATCTCAAATGTTGCTCTCGTGGGACCGGACAAGAAGCCGATCCGCGTTGGGTCCCGTGAGGTCGAAGTCGAGCGCAACGGTCGTAAGAAGATCGTTCGTGAGCGCATCGGCCGCCGCGGTGGGAAGGAGATCGAGCTGTGAGCGAAGCTCCCCGTCTCAAGACTAAGTACAACGACGAGATCCTCGCCGCGCTGGAGTCCGAGTTCAACCACACCAACCGCCACACCGTGGCCGGTTTGGAGAAGATCGTGGTGAACATGGGCGTTGGCGAAGCAGCTCGCGATTCCAAGGTTCTCGAGGGTGCGATCGCTGATATCACCCTCATCACCGGCCAGAAGCCGCAGGTGACCAGGGCCAAGAAGTCCATCGCGCAGTTCAAGCTGCGCGAGGGTCAGGCCATTGGCTGCCACGTCACTCTTCGTGGTGACCGGATGTGGGAGTTCCTTGACCGTCTGTTGGCCACCGCTCTGCCGCGCATCCGCGACTTCCGCGGACTGTCGCCGAAGCAGTTCGATGGCAATGGCAACTACACCTTCGGTTTGACCGAGCAGACCGTGTTCCACGAGATCGATCAGGACAAGATCGACCGTGTCCGCGGCATGGACATCACTGTGGTGACCACGGCTAAGAATGACGATGAGGGGCGCGCGCTGCTGCGTCATCTCGGATTCCCGTTCAAGGAGGCCTGAGGATGGCAAAGACAGCCCTGAAGGAAAAGGCGGCTCGTAAGCCGAAGTACGCTGTGCGTGGCTACACCCGCTGCAACCGTTGCGGACGCCCCCATTCCGTGTATCGCAAGTTCGGCCTGTGCCGTATTTGCTTGCGGGAGATGGCCCTTGCCGGCCAGCTTCCCGGTGTCACCAAGTCCAGCTGGTAAGCACTACGTCGTAGGTCCGCAAGGGAAACCGCGACGAGGAAGGGCAACAGCCCAATGTCAATGACTGACCCAATCGCAGATATGCTAACGCGTCTGCGTAACGCCAACTCGGCGTTCCACGAGACGGTTTCGATGCCGTACTCAAAGCTCAAGTCGAATATCGCTGAAATTCTCGAACGTGAGGGCTACATTGCTGGCTTCTCCGTCGGGGATGCCAAGGTGGGCAAGACCCTCACCCTCAGCCTGAAGTTCGGCTCCAACCGTGAACGCGCTCTCGCCGGTGTTCGACGTGTGTCGAAGCCCGGCCTGCGCGTGTACGCGAAGTCCACCAATCTGCCCAAGGTTCTCGGCGGCCTCGGCGTGGCGATTCTGTCCACGTCCTCCGGCCTGCTGACGGACCGCGAGGCCAAGGACAAGGGCGTGGGCGGAGAAGTCCTCGCCTACGTCTGGTGACGGGGAAGGAAGACCAGAATGTCACGTATTGGCAAGCTGCCCGTCACGATTCCTGCGGGCGTCGACGTCAACGTCGATGGCCGCAAGGTTTCGGTCAAGGGCCCGAAGGGCAACCTCTCCCATGAGGTTCCCGAACTCATTTCCGTCAAGGTAGAGGACGGAGTCATCGAGGTGACTCGCGCTAACGACAGCCGCGATGCTCGTTCGTTGCACGGACTCTCCCGTACTCTCATTAACAACATGGTGATTGGCGTGACCCAGGGTTACTCCAAGGCTTTGGAGATCGTGGGTACCGGTTACCGCGTTATTGCCAAGGGCTCCGACTTGGAGTTCTCCCTCGGTTACTCGCACACGATTCTGGTGAAGGCTCCGGAAGGCATCACATTCGATGTTGCCACCCAGACCAAGTTCACGGTCAACGGAATCGACAAGCAGCTCGTTGGCGAGACCGCCGCTAACATCCGCAAGCTGCGCAAACCCGAACCCTACAAGGGCACGGGTGTGCGCTACGCTGATGAGCAGGTCCGCCGCAAGGCCGGAAAGGCTGGTAAGTGATGGCCGTTACCGTCAAGGGCAAGGGCAAGTTCGTTTCCCGGACTCGCCGTCATTTCCGTCTGCGCAAGAAGATTTCTGGCACAGCCGAGCGTCCTCGTCTCGTCGTCACCCGTTCCAACCGCCACATGGTTGCTCAGGTCATCGACGATTCCATCGGCCACACCTTGGTCTCGGCATCGACTCTCGAAGCTGCGCTGCGTGAGGCTGAAGCAAACAAGGTTGACAAGTCCCGTATGGTTGGCGAGCTCGTCGCCAAGCGTGCGCTGGAGGCTGGCATCACCACCGTCGTGTTCGATCGTGGCGGTAACAAGTACCACGGCCGTGTGGCTGCGGTGGCCGATGGCGCCCGCGAGTCCGGGCTTACCCTGTGAGCGCGCGAGAGCGAGAAGAGGTTTAAACCATGGCTGCACAGCAGCGAGGCCGGGGCAACAACCCCGAAGAGAACAGCGAACGTGGTAACCGCCGGGAAGGACGTCGTGGCGATCGTCGCGAGCGTCGGACCGAGGAGAAGAGCGCTTTCCTGGAGCGCGTCGTTACCATCAACCGAGTTGCCAAGACCGTCAAGGGCGGCCGCCGCATGTCCTTCACCGCGCTCGTCGTGGTGGGTGACGGCAACGGCACCGTAGGCGTTGGATACGGAAAGGCCAAGGAGGTGCCCGCAGCAATCGCCAAGGGGACCGAGGAGGCCAAGAAGAATTTCTTCCGTGTTCCTCGTATTGGCACGACGATTCCGCACCTCGTTCAGGGTGAGGATGCAGCTGGCGTTGTCCTGCTGCGCCCGGCGTCCCCCGGTACCGGCGTTATCGCCGGTGGCCCGGTGCGCGCCGTCCTGGAGTGCGCGGGAATCCACGACGTCCTGAGCAAGTCGCTCGGTTCGTCCAACGCGATCAACATTGTGCACGCTACCGTGGCTGCCCTGAAGCAGCTTGAGCAGCCCGAGTCCGTGGCGGCTCGCCGCGGACTCCCGCTCGAGCGCGTTGCTCCGGAGTCCATGCTGCGTGCCCGCGCCGAGGCCGAGGCCAAGGCACGTGCCGATAAGGAAGCCGAAGCCGCTCAGGCGGAGAACCAGGCTGCCGCCGCTGGAGTTGGTGCATGATGGCACAGCTGAAGATCACTCAGGTTAAGTCCACCGTTGGTGGCAAGCAGAATCAGAAGGCAACCCTCCGTACCCTCGGACTGCGTCGTATCGGCCAGTCGGTGGTTCGCGAGGATCGCCCCGAGGTGGTCGGTGCCATCCGCACCGTTGCTCACCTCGTGACCGTGGAGGAGGTTGACTGATGGCTGAGGAGAAGAACGAAGCCACGTACGTCCTGAAGGTCCACCATCTGCGTCCTGCCCCCGGTTCCAAGAAGGCCAAGACCCGCGTCGGTCGCGGTGAGGGTTCCAAGGGTAAGACCGCCGGTCGTGGTACCAAGGGCACGAAGGCTCGTTACCAGGTTCCCGCCCGCTTCGAGGGTGGCCAGATGCCGCTGCACATGCGTCTGCCCAAGCTCCGCGGGTTCAAGAATCCGTTCCGAGTCGAGTATCAGGTCGTCAACGTTGGAGCTCTCTCCGAGCTCTTCCCAGAGGGCGGCGTTGTGACCGTGGACGATCTAGTGGCCAAGGGCGCCGTGCGCCCGAAGTCGCTCGTGAAGGTCCTTGCACAGGGTGATGTCAGCGTCAAGTTGGATGTCACTGTTGACGCATGGTCCGAGTCCGCAAAGACGAAGATCGAGGCAGCTGGCGGGTCCGTTTCCGCTCGCTGATTCCGGTAATCGAACGAATGCAGGCCCCGTGGTTCTCCACGGGGCCTGCATTGTTGTGGGCGCGGGGCAGCGCAAGACCGTTGCGGTAGCGGTGCCCCGGCCGCGTGAGGGAACACGCACCGGCTTGCTCGAACTCATCACGTCGGTTGTGCGGTCTCCAGTGCGTCGGGTTGCCGCGATACGTGACCGCACGGGCGATACGTGACCGCGCAGGTAGCGGGGAGGGCGCCACATGTACGTGACCGCGCAGGCAGCGGCGAGAACGCCACATGTCGCCACCGGTGTCACTCATTCGCGGGAGTGGTGCCGCGACGGATGGGCCGCCGAACACCATCGACCTGTGATTTTCCCTTCTCTCGTTCGATGTTCCTGCGATGCATTCCAGGAGTCGAATGATGAAGTGGCCCATCCTCGTTTTGGCGCGAAGGTGCAGTTTGGACCACGTGACCGGTTCCGTGGGGCGCGCGGGCGCTACGACGTCGTCGGCGTCAATCGGCGAACTCGCGGCATCAGTCCTGTTTTCTCTTTTCGACATGTCGGCCAGCGCGGGTATAGTAAGTCCGGTATAGGGCGCACTGTGCCCTTCTCTCACGTATTCCTGAGCGTGGCACAGGCGCTTAATTGATGGAGGAACCTTGATCAAGGCGTTCGCGGCGGCATTCCGCACCCCCGACCTGCGGCGCAAGCTGCTCTTTACCATGGCGATCATGGCGATTTACAGACTGGGAACTTTCATTCCGGCTCCGTTCGTCTCGATACGCAACGTCCAGATGTGCATGGACCAATCCGGCTCGGGGGACTTCTTGTCAATGGTCAACCTGTTCTCAGGTGGCGCCATGATGCAGCTGTCGGTGTTTGCGTTGGGCATCATGCCCTACATCACCGCTTCGATCATCGTTCAATTGATGCGCGTGGTGATCCCACGTTTCGAAGAGTTGCACAAGGAAGGACAGTCCGGTACCGCCAAGCTCACCGAGTACACGCGATACCTGACCATCGGACTTGCGGTGCTTCAAAGCTCGGTGGTCGTCTCGGTTGCGAACACGCAGCTCTTCCAGGGGTGCAGCGTTGACCCGATTCCAGATGCGAACGCTTTGACCTACGTGCTGACGATTCTCACCATGTCCGCGGGCACCGGTCTGATCATGTGGATGGCCGAGCTCATCACCGAACGCGGTGTTGGCCAGGGAATGTCCATCCTGATCTTCACGGGAATTGCCGCGAGCTTCCCGACCATGTTGTTGAACGTCGTTCAGTCCGACGGCGGCTGGTGGGCGGCCATTCTGGTCCTCGCACTCTTCCTCGCCATCACGGTTGTGGTCGTGTTCGTGGAGCAAAGCCAGCGTCGGATTCCCGTGCAGTACGCCAAGCGAGTGATCGGGCGGCGCACCTACGGTGGATCCACCACCTATCTGCCGATCCGCATCAACATGGCCAACGTCATCCCGGTCATTTTCGCATCCTCGATCCTCATGCTTCCCACCATGTTGTCCTCCTTCGGAGACCCGACGCAGGGCTGGACCCAGTGGATCGCCATCCATCTGAACACGGGAGCACCGTTGTACTTGGCGCTCTTCGCGTTCCTCATCATCTTCTTCGCGTTCTTCTACACGTCGATCACCTTCAACACCGAAGAAGTAGCGGATAACATGAAGCGTTATGGAGGCTTCATTCCCGGTATTCGGGCCGGTCGGCCGACCGCCGAGTATCTGAAGTACGTCTCCAGCCGCATCACGTGGGTGGGTGCCATCTACCTGGCGATCATCGCCTTGTTGCCAACGATCGTGTTCTCCCAGATGGGAATCATGGGCGGCGGCTTTGGTGGTACATCCATCATCATCCTCGTGGGTGTAGGACTCCAGACAGTGAAGGACATCAACGCCCAACTCCAGCAGCGCCACTACGACGGATTCCTCCGCTAGGGAACCGGTCGCCGGGGCGGTTACGACAACCTCCTCCAAGAAAGAAGTCTCACCGTGTCAGTTCGTCTCATTCTCATTGGTCCGCCAGGAGCGGGCAAAGGTACACAGGCCAAATTGCTCTGCGATACATTGGGCATTCCGGCCATCTCCACCGGAGAGATCTTCAGGGCTCACGCGGCGGCCGGAGATGAACTCGGCAAGTTGGCGGATTCCTTCACCTCCAGAGGCGAGCTGGTACCGGATGAGGTCACCAATCGCATGGTGACCGAGCGTCTGGCCGAATCGGACGCGACGAACGGGTTTCTTCTCGATGGTTACCCCCGCAATCCAGCTCAGGTCGGTGCTCTGGACGGCATCTTCGACGAGTTGGGCATCGAACTGGACGCCGTCCTGGAGATTGGCGCCGACGACGAGGCCGCCATCGATCGTCTCCTGGGGCGGGCAGCCGAGCAAGGCCGCAAGGATGATACCGAGGAAGTCATTCGCCACCGCATAGAGTTGTACCATGAGCAGACCGAACCACTCATCAAGCTCTACCGTGAGCGCGGCAAGCTGATCGAGGTTGATGGCATGGGGTCGATTGAAGAGGTGGCGCAGCGCGTTCGCGAAGCCCTCGACACATTCGTGGACTCCCGCTCCTGATGCCCCGCCGCGAGAAGATTGAGTACAAGTCCGCTGACCAGATTCGCCTGATTCGAAAGGCTGGACTGGTGGTGGCCGATATTCATTCGGCGTTGCGCGCCAATGTGCGTGCGGGAATGACCACGGGCGATGCGGACGCCATCGCAGCCGATGTGTTGAAATCTGCCAATGCCACATCGAACTTCTTGGGTTACTACGGTTATCCCGGCCATATCTGCACCTCGGTCAACGAGGTGATCGTCCACGGAATTCCAGGAGAACGCGTGCTGCAGCCCGCAGACATCGTGTCCTTCGACTGCGGTGCGGTTGTTGACGGTTGGCACGGAGATGCCGCCATCACGATGGTGCTTCCGGGTGGAGATCCCGAGCTCCGAGCCGCCCGACAAAGGCTCAGTGACCTGACAGAGGAAGCCATGTGGCGCGGCGTCGCGGCGCTGGCCACTGGCTCTCACACCGGCGACGTCGGCAGAGCCATTGATGATTTCGTCGTTTCCCTGCCCGGTGAGCAGCCGGGGATCGTGGAGGACTACGTCGGTCACGGTATCGGAACCAAGATGCACATGGCGCCGGATGTCCCAAACTTCCGTACGCGATCGAGAGGAGACAAGCTGCGCTCCGGCATGGTGCTGTGCATTGAGCCGATGCTCACCGGAGGCGACCAAGCCAACGAGACCCTCGCGGATGACTGGACCGTCGTCACCCGCGACGGCTCGGATGCGTGCCACTGGGAGCACGAGGTTGCGATTCATGACGACGGCATCTGGGTTCTCACGGCGAGAGACGGGGGAGTGGCCAGCTTGGCACCCTTTGGAGTGAAGCCGGTTCCGCTCGGATAGTGGAATACTCGTTGAACCGAACGCCCGGACCTGAAAAGTCCGGGCGTTCGTGTGCCTTGTGTCCAGTTGCACCTGTCGTGGACTTTCCCGTGTGTGTACGGACAGGTACTATTGATTCCCGGTACGTCCTGCCATCCGGCATGGCGTATGCGGGTTCTCACAACCCGGTGCGAATCCGTTTCGAGTGTTAGCGAGGGTTATGGCGAAGAAAGATGGCGTCATCGAAGTTGAGGGATCTGTCGTAGAGGCACTCCCCAATGCTATGTTCCGCGTCGAGTTGGAGAATGGGCACGTTGTGCTCGCTCACATCTCAGGCAAGATGCGTCAGCACTACATCAAGATTCTCCCGGAAGATCGTGTTGTCGTAGAGTTGACACCCTATGATCTCAACCGCGGTCGAATCGTCTACCGCTATAAGTAGCCCCTAAGTGCTATCGCCGTGTGGCGGCAGCTAGACGGCAAGGAAGAACGACAATGAAGGTCAAGCCCAGCGTCAAGAAGATCTGCGACAAGTGCAAGGTTATTCGCCGGCACGGTCGCGTCATGGTGATCTGCGAGAACCCGCGGCACAAGCAGCGTCAGGGTTAATCCGGCGCCGCGGGCCCGGCCCGCATTCCAACGCACTGTCCATTCATGAATCCCTCGGTCCGAAGGCCGAGGCCCGGCGTGAGACTCGCCGGGGTGACAGTGTTCCACACCTTCGGTAACCAAACCGGAGCTAAGAAATTGGCACGTCTCTCTGGCGTTGACCTCCCCCGCGAGAAGCGGGTAGAGATTGCGCTCACCTACATCTACGGCATTGGCCGCACTCGTGCGACGGAGACCCTTGCATCGACCGGCGTCAGCCCGGACGTTCGCGTCAAGGATCTTTCCGAGGACGATCTGGTCAAGCTCAAGAATCACATCGACGAGAACTACAAGGTCGAGGGTGACCTGCGCCGCGAGGTCCAGGCCGACATCCGTCGCAAGATCGAGATCGGCTGCTACCAGGGCCTGCGTCATCGTCGCGGCCTGCCGGTCCACGGACAGCGCACCAAGACGAACGCGCGTACCCGCAAGGGTCCCAAGCGCACTGTTGCTGGCAAGAAGAAGGCCAAGTAAGGCCCGAATCGTCGAGAGTTTCGAGAGAAGAAAGTAGATCATGCCCCCTAAGACTCGTCAGGCTGCCTCGGGCACCCGTCGTCCGCGCCGCAAGGAGCGTCGGAACATTGCTGTGGGTCAGGCCCACATCAAGTCGACCTTCAACAACACCATCGTGTCCATCACGGACCCGACCGGCGCAGTTATCGCTTCCTGCTCGTCCGGTCAGGTTGGCTTCAAGGGTTCGCGCAAGTCGACCCCTTACGCTGCCCAGCTCGCCGCCGAGAACGCCGCTCGCTCCGCCATGGAGCAGGGAATGAAGAAGGTTGATGTCTTCGTGAAGGGTCCCGGTTCCGGCCGCGAGACCGCCATTCGTTCATTGACTGCTTCCGGTCTGGAAGTCACCTCGATCTCCGACGTGACTCCTCAGGCACACAACGGCTGCCGTCCTCCCAAGCGCCGCCGCGTTTGATCTTCGCGGCCTGAGCCGCACCAAGGTTTGAGCCCCGTGAGGGGCTCAAACCGCCCCTCGTGCAGTCGGATAGAGGACTGCCGGGTAATTTCGGGTGTCAAATAGTGGGTGCCCGTTGAAAGGAAAGAATCGTGCAGATCTCTCAGCGTCCTGTTCTGACTGAGGAACAGGTTTCTGACTACCGCTCAAAGTTCGTTCTTGAGCCACTGGAGCCAGGTTTCGGTTACACCCTCGGCAATTCCATGCGTCGTACACTACTGTCGTCCATCCCGGGCGCGGCAGTGACCTCCATTCGTATTGATGGCGTCCTCCATGAGTTCTCCACCATTGCGGGTGTGAAGGAAGACGTCGCCGAGATCATCCTGAACCTCAAGGAACTGGTCGTCTCATCCGAGCAGGACGAGCCGGTACTCATGTACCTGCGCAAGCAGGGGCCCTGCGAGGTCACCGCAGCTGACATCACCCCGCCCTCCGGCGTGGAGATTCACAACCCCGACCTTCACATCGCCACCCTGAATGAAAAGGGCAAGATTGAAGTTGACCTGACCGTCGAGCGTGGCCGTGGCTACGTCTCGGCGGCCCAGAACAAGAGTCTGGATGACGAAATCGGTCGTATTCCGATCGATTCCATCTATTCCCCGGTTCTCAAGGTCTCCTACAAGGTCGAGGCAACCCGAGTCGAGCAGCGTACCGACTTCGATCGTCTCGTTCTTGACGTCGAAGTGAAGTCGTCGACTGCGCCGCGTGATGCGCTCGCATCGGCAGGCAAGACGTTGGTCGAGCTCTTCGGGCTGTGCGTGGACCTCAACACCGAGGCAGAGGGTATCGAGATTGGTCCCGCCCCCGTGGTGGAGACCCAGTCCTCCGATCTGCTGCGTCCCATCGAGATTCTCAACCTCCCGGCTCGCTCCAAGAACTGCCTGCAGCGCGAGGGTATCCATACCATTGGCGAACTCATCCAGCGTTCGGAAGCCGACCTGCTTGATATCCGCAACTTCGGTGCGAAGTCGATCGAAGACGTCAAGGACGAGCTGGCCAAGCTCGATCTGCGACTGAAGGATTCTCCCGCCGGCTACCTTTCCGGTTACGGCGAGGACAATTACACGATGCAGTTCAGCGACGACTTGCAGGCCTGAGGCCCGCACACTTCATAGGAGACAACTACAATGCCTAAGCCCACCAAGGGCGCGCGCCTGGGCGGATCCGCCGCTCACCAGCGCCACATCATCGCCAACCTGTGCAAGGCCCTGATCGAGCACAAGTCGATCACCACGACCGAGTCCCGTGCGAAGGCTGTTCAGCCCCACATGGAGAAGCTCATTACCAAGGCAAAGCGTGGCGACACCGCCAACCGCCGCCAGGCACTGCGAGTCCTGAACGACCGCGAGAGCGCATACATCCTCTTCGAGGAACTTGCTCCGCTGTTCAAGGAACGCGACGGCGGCTACACCCGCATCACCAAGATTGGCAACCGTAAGGGCGACAATGCCCCCATGGCCGTCATCTCCCTGGTGACTGAGAAGGTTTCCCCGAAGCAGGCTGTTGTGCAGGAGGCCGAGAAGGCCGCCAAGCACGCCGCGTCCGCAACCGAGGAACCGGTTGAGGACGTCGAAACAGTCGAGGAATCCGACGCTGTAGAAGCTCCCGCCGAGGAAGCTGCAGAGTCCGAGTCCGACAACTGACTCTCATAGCTGAAGCCACGAGCTGGGGCCCAGTCCTTGAGGACTGGGCCCCAGCTCGTGGCATACGTACCCCTTGGACCACACGCGGAGAGTCAACGGATCTGGCCAGAGGCCACACATCCGACGCCATCACAGCGGTGGCCTCTCGCGTGCACACAGTGACCTCTTCAACCAGATCTGCATGACGAGGCTGCCGGGTCGGCAGTCGCGCGACCTGATCAGTCGGGAAAGTCCCACTGCTCGGGCGTCTGTGTGGTTTCGTCCTCCGCGGCGGAGAGCTGCGGTCCCTGTGGGGAAGCCATGGACCAGGCGCGTACGCCACCGTTCATGCCCGCCGCATTGGGGATGAAGATGACGTCGTCGCCCAGTTTGGCACGGACGGATGGAACTATGCGGGAGGCGTTTCCGCCACCCAGATAGAGGCGATCCCAACGGAAGACGGGGACGAGGGATTCGATGGCCTTGAGAACCCTGCGCGACCACGCGGTGTCTCCGAGACGAATGCGTTCGGCCTCCCCGATGACGTCGTCGTAGGTGAGCCCCCAGCGCATGGGGCCATGAGAGATCTCCAAATGGGGGGCGAGTCGGCCGTTGTCAATGAGCGCGTTGCCCAATCCTGTTCCGAGCGTGATGACCAGCTCGACTCCGGATCCAGAGACGACGCCAGCGGCGGCCACCTCGGCATCGTTGAGCACCAGGGACGGAACCCCGAAGGTCTGTTCCAATACGTGCTGCAAATCGAGATGATCCCATGCCTCGGCGAGCTCGGGAAGTATCTTCGTGTGTGGGCCGGCGCGGCGAATGTAGTGGGGCGTGTACACCACGACCCCATGACGAATCATGCCGGGCAATCCGAGCGTGATTCGCTCAAAGCCTTCAACGGTCGCGGCGTGCTTCGAGACGATCCCGAGGAGGTCCCGCGGTGAGAGGGGGTAGCGCAGCGCCGTACGCTGAGGTTGCCCAATCTGAAATCCTCCCTCGTCGAGGAGACTGGTCTTGATTCCACCGCCGCCGCAGTCGACGGCGAGCGTGCGCAGCCGCGGCTTGGGATGATCCGTCTCGGTGTGGGACACTTCGTTCATGGATTCGACGGTAGCGCATCTGCACCGCATTCGGCTTGATCTGGCGTATGACGGTACTGAATTTCACGGTTGGGCCGCTCAACCGGGACAACGAACGGTGGAGGGGGTCCTCTCGCGCGCCCTGTCAACCATCTTCCGCTCCGAGATCGCGTTGACTGTCGCTGGGCGGACCGACGCCGGCGTCCACGCGCGCGGTCAGGTTGTCCATTTCGACGTCGGTCGTGCGGCGTGGGAGAAGCTTCCCGGCAGATCGGATCTGGCGCCAGATCTTTCGTTGTTGCGCCGAGTGAATGCGCTGCTGGCACGGGAGGCGGACGGACCGAAGGGGTCATCCGACGTCGTCGTCCATCGCGCCCGAATTGCACCTGGCGGCTTCGATTCGCGTTTCTCGGCCATCTCGCGCTCCTACACCTACCGGCTCTGTGACGATCCGGAGAACTTCGATCCGCTGCGCCGCCGTGACGTGCTGTGGCTGGCCGAGCCCGTCGATGTGGATGCGATGAACCGCGCCGCGAAAGGACTATTGGGGGAGCACGACTTCATCTCCTACTGCAAGCCGCGCGAGGGGGCGACCACGGTCCGCGAGCTCCAGCTGCTGAATGCCGAGCGGCGAGACGGGCTCATCGAGATCACGGCCCGCGCCGATGCCTTCTGCCACTCGATGGTTCGCACCCTTGTGGGATCCCTGCTTCGCGTTGGGGCAGGCAAGCGTGATGAGGAGTGGCCCACGCGACGCCTGGCCGAGCGGAAACGCAACGGGGAAGTGGTGGTGGCGCCACCCCATCCGTTGACTCTCCAACACGTCGAGTATCCGGTGGACTCCGAACTGGCGGCTCGGGCCGTACTCACCCGAAACGTGCGCGACTGCGGCTGCACGGATTGAACCGGTACCACGGGCGCATGGACCGTGGTACCTTGGCCACCGGGTTGGCCATGGTCGCGGGTACATGTGCTTCTGATGGCGCACGAATCGGGTGGGGCATGGGACACGACCCATTGGCACAATCCCTCATATGTGTCCGATTCCATCCTTGCGAAACTCGTGAATCCTTTGACCGCCGGGGGTTGGGCCACTATCCTTGATAGTTGTTGTGCATGCTGCATGCCCGGTGTTTTTCCCACTCGCCGATGCAGCGACTGACAACTTGACCCTTATCCTTGGGGGACGCACCGCTTCAAATCCGCGTACCCCATCACGAGAAACGAAGGCTACGCCCGTGCGCACGTATTCACCGAAGCCTGGCGACGTTGATGCTAAGTGGTATCTCATTGATGCCACCGATGTCGTCCTTGGCCGACTGGCAGCTCAGGTTGCCACCCTGCTCCGTGGGAAGCACAAGCCCTCCTTCGCACCGAACGCCGATGGTGGCGATTACGTCATCATCGTCAACGCTGACAAGGTTGCGTTGACTGGAAGCAAGCGCGAGCAGAAGTTCGCTTACCGTCACTCTGGCTTCCCGGGCGGTCTGAAGGCCACCTCATACACCGAACTGCTTGCCTCGCACCCCGAAAGGGCCGTGGAGAAGGCAGTTGCGGGAATGCTCCCGAAGAACACCCTTGGCCGTCAACAGCTTGGGAAGCTCAAGGTCTACCGCGGCGGCGAGCATCCGCACAAGGCCCAAAAGCCTGAGCTGTACTCGCTCAAGAAGATTGCTCAGTGAGCCTTTCCGGAACAGGACGTTAAACAATGGCTGAGACCACGATTGACACCGAGCTCGACGAGGAATTCGTCGGCTCCTACACCTCGGAGAGCGAAGCTCCCCGCACCGGCCAGGGTGCTTCCCTGACCGCCCCGGGCCAAGCGCTCGGCCGCCGCAAGGAAGCCGTCGCCCGTGTCCGATTGATCCCCGGAACCGGCGAGTGGAAGATCAACGGGCGCACGCTCGAAGAGTACTTCCCGAACAAGCTGCACCAGCAGCTTGTTCGCTCGCCGTTCACCCTGCTTGACCTTGAAGGTCGCTTCGATGTTGTTGCTCGCATCAACGGCGGCGGCATTTCCGGCCAAGCTGGTGCACTGCGTCTGGGAATCGCCCGTGCCCTCAATGAGATTGACCGCGAGAACAATCGCGCCATCCTCAAGAAGGCCGGCTTCCTGACCCGCGATGCCCGCGCCGTTGAGCGCAAGAAGGCTGGCCTCAAGAAGGCCCGCAAGGCTTCGCAGTTCTCGAAGCGCTGATTTTTCAGCTTTGATGAGGGGCTCCGCCACAATGGCGGAGCCCCTCATTGCATTGTGGACACCCGTTAGTGAATTGAGCCCAAAAACGACTTTCGAGTGGGCGAATACCAGGACCCCGGTGAGATAATCGGCGGGAAACCGTTTCCGAGGAGGAACACATGCCCCGATTGTTCGGTACCGATGGTGTACGCGGTCTGGCAAACCGAGAAGTCACCGCGAATTTGGCCCTTACCCTTGGCGATTCAGCCGCCAGAGTCTTGACGAAGGCAGTTGAAGATCGCCGTCCCCGCGCTGTCATTGCGCGCGACACACGGGTCTCCGGCGCGATGCTCGCTCAGGCGATGGCAGCAGGCCTCGCCAGCGCCGGTGTGGATGTCGAGCACGTCGATGTACTCCCAACGCCCGGTCTTGCCTTCCTCACTGCAAGCCAGGATGTGGACCTCGGAGTCGTCATTTCCGCATCTCACAACCCGATGCAGGACAACGGCATCAAGTTCTTTGCTCGTGGTGGATTCAAGCTGGAGGACGCGCTCGAGGACGAGATCGAGTCCTTGCTGGGAACCACTTGGTCACGTCCGACTGGTGCAGAAGTGGGTCAAATCACCACTGCCACCGTACAGGCTGACCAGGCCTACATCGACCATCTCGTCTCGTCAATCGACGTGTCACTCGAGGGTATGAAGATCGTGGTGGATTGTGCCAATGGTGCCACCTCGGCTGTGGCACCACAGGTACTTCGCCGTTGCGGTGCGGAAGTCATCGTTCTGAGCGCCGATCCCGATGGCTACAACATCAACGACCGCTGCGGTTCGACGCATCCCGAGAGCCTGCAGCAGGCCGTTGTGGCAAACGACGCGGATTTTGGCGTGGCCTTCGACGGCGACGCCGACCGCTGCCTCGCGGTGGATCACGAGGGCAACATGGTTGACGGTGACCAGATCATGGGAATGCTTGCCGTGTCGCTCAAGGAGTCAGGTCAGTTGGCCCACAACACGCTTGTGGTCACGGTGATGTCCAATCTGGGTCTCATTCTGGCGATGCGTGAAGCTGGAATCGATACCGTCCAGACGGCGGTCGGTGACCGTTACGTTCTGGAAGCGATGCGCGAGGGCGGTTACGTGCTCGGTGGTGAGCAGTCCGGCCATGTCATCTTCCTCAAGCACGGCACCACCGGGGACGGAACCCTGACTGCGTTGCTGGTGGCTGCGGAGGTGGCCCGGACGGGTAAGTGTCTCGCCGATCTTGTCTCATTCGTGCGGCGCCTGCCGCAAACCCTCATCAACGTGCCGAACGTGGACAAACGCAAGGCCGATACCGATGAGGAGCTGGCCGCCGCAGTAGCCGCCTGTGAGGAGCGTCTCGGCGAGACCGGACGGGTGCTGCTGCGTCCTTCCGGTACCGAGCCCCTCGTCCGGGTCATGGTCGAGGCGGCCACCCAGGACGAGGCGGACGACGTCGCCCGGTCACTCGCCGTCGTCGTCAAGGAAAGACTTCCCTTCAAGAAGTAGGTCCCCTCACGGGCGGAACTCACCCATTCCCCGGACCGGGGCCGGTCCTTGCGAGGTCCGGCCCCGCAGGTTACCCAAAAGCTGACAGGCGTTGTCCGCGAGCTCACAAAGCATGGAATAATCGGGCAGCGCGTCAAGACGAGAAGGGGAGCCGCGATGGAGGAATGGGTTCTTGCTGCTTCGACTTCGGCGTGGGCGCTGGCATTGTTGTTCGGCCTGGTGATTGGCGACGGGCTTGTCCCGATTGTTCCCTCGGAGATTTTGCTGATCGCCATGGCAACGCAGACGTTGCACGGGCAGGGCCCGCACGTCGCAGTTCTCTTTCTGGTCGCCTTTCTCGGTGCCTTCGTGGGTGAAAATCTCGCCTATGGTCTTGGTGCCATCATTCCCGTTGAACGCATGAGGTACCTTGCCAGCGGCAAGGGATTCCAGCGGATCGAGGCAGTCAGGGAGAGGCTGCGTCAACGAGGGGCAGCGTATATTCTTGCGGCCCGGTTCATTCCCGGGGTGCGAGTCGTGGTCAACATCTGTGTGGGAGCGGCGGGCTACCCCAGGCGCCGTTTCGTGGTTCTCGCTGCCATTACGTCGGTGATGTGGTCGGCCTTCATGATCGGGTTGGGCGTGGGTGCCGGCCATCTCTTTGACGGAAAACCGTTCGTCTCCATGGCCGTTGGAATCATCGGAGGTTCGATCATCGGGACGGTGATTGACAGGTTGCTGTCACGCCGTCTTTCCGAGGGCAACGACGCGCCCGGCGATTGAGCAACGCCGAAATCCGTTGGATTGAGCAACGCCGAAATCCGGGGTCCAAGGTTTCGATCCCGCATCGCTGCACTCAACCGGCACAGGGAGCCTACCGCGGGTTTCGACTTCGATCCTTTGGATCTCCGCTCAACCGGCGAGGTATGTACGGTCCGCTCAACCGGCGTGGGGCTGAGATCACAGCTTGCGCAGCAGGACCTCGGCAATTTTGTGATCGCCACCTTTGCGCAGCACAATGTCCGCACGCGATTTCGTGGGCTCGATGTTCTCCACGAGGTTCGGAAGGTTCACACGCCGCCAGATGTCACGACCTCGTGCCTCCAGTTCGTCGTCGGGCATCGAGGCAAACTGATAGAAGTAGGCATTCGGCTGTGTGAAGGCGAGGTCGCGCAACTTGAAGATGCGGTCAAGGTACCAGCGCTCCAGATCCTCCTCTGCGGCGTCAACGTAAACCGATACGTCGAAGAAGTCCGAGACCGCCAGCAACTCCCGCGATGTCAGGCGAGGCGGCTGAAGGACGTTCAGCCCCTCCAGGATGAGAATGTCGGGATGGTTGACGGACAGGTGGGCGCCCGGCACGATGTCGTAGGTGACATGGTCATAGATGGGGGCCTTGACGTGTGGTTTTCCTGCCTTGACGTCCTTGAGGAATTGTAGGAGTGCGCCTCTGTCGTAGGACTCCGGGAACCCCTTGCGGTCCATGAGTCCTCGCTCTTCCAGTATCGCGTTGGGCAAGAGAAAACCGTCGGTGGTGATCAAATCAACCTTGGGCGTGGCGGGCCAGCGCCGCAGCAGCTCCTGAAGAAGGCGCGACGTCGTCGACTTTCCCACCGCCACGGATCCAGCCACCGCGATGACGAACGGTGTGCGTTCCTCCTGCAACCCCAGAAATTCTGACGTACGCGAGTGCAGCCGCCCCACTTCGGCCGTGTACATCTGTAACAACGCTGACAGTGGGCGGTAAATTGCGTCGGCTTCCTGCAGGTCGATGGGATCGCCCAGAGAGGACAGGCGTCGAATGTCGTTGTGGGTCAGGGGGAGCGGAGTTGCTTGGGCGAGAGCGCTCCATTGTTCATGACTGAAGGTCAACACATGGGAAAGCGCGCTTGTCTTGTCCATAGTGCAAAATCTTACGGCCTCGGGTGAACACGCGTGTGTGGGCGATGGTCCCGGCGGCAGTTAGAATTGCAACATGTGTGGAATCGTGGGATACGTTGGATCAGACGCGGCCTCGAACCGCCCGCTTGACGTGGTGCTTGAGGGGCTCGCTCGCTTGGAGTACCGCGGCTATGACTCGGCGGGCGTTGCAATCGTCGGCCCGTCGGGCATGGAGGTCACCAAGAAGGCCGGGCGGCTCGACAACCTCCGGAAGGCCCTGGAGAAGAAACCTTTGGATCCAGGCATCTGCGCGATCGGGCACACGAGGTGGGCGACCCATGGCGGCCCCACCGATGAGAACGCCCACCCGCACGTGAGCTATGACCGCCGGGTAGCGGTGGTACACAACGGCATCATCGAGAACTACCAGCAGCTCTCGGATGAGCTTGCCGCCCGGGACATCATCCCTGCTTCACAGACGGACACCGAGATTGCCGCGCATCATCTGGCACTCGAGTTGGAGAAGGACGGCGATCTGCTGGACGCCATGTGTCGCCTGGCTTCGCGCCTGGAGGGGTCCTTCACGCTCGTGGCCGTCGACGCCGAGAACCCGCACGCCATCGTGGCCGCACGCCGCAACTCGCCGCTCGTCGTGGGTCTGGGTGATGGTGAGAACTTCCTCGGCTCGGACGTCGCGGCGTTCGTGGGCCAGACCCGCCGCGCCATGGAGATGGGTCAGGACCGCATCGTTCGTCTGGCTGCGGATGACGTGCGGGTCGTCGATTTCGAGGGAAACCCGCGCGAAGGGCGCACATTCGAGGTCGATTGGGATGTCAACGCCGCCGTCAAGGGCGGATATGACACCTTCATGGAGAAGGAAATCCACGAGGAACCCATGGCCGTGGCAGAGACCCTGCGCGGGCGCACCACTGCCGATGGCCGCCTGCGGCTGGACGAAATGCGTATTCCGGAATCCGTCATGCGCCGGGTGGACAAGATCATCGTGGTTGCCTGCGGAACCGCCGCCTATGCGGGGCACGTGGCCAAGTACGCCATTGAGCACTGGTGCCGCATCCCTGTGGAGGTCGAACTCGCCCACGAGTTCCGCTACCGAGATCCCGTGGTCAACGAAAAGACTCTCGTGGTGGCCATCTCGCAGTCCGGAGAAACAATGGACACCCTGATGGCCATTCGCCACGCGCGAGAGCAGGGGTCGAAGGTGCTCGCCATCGTCAACACCCATGGCTCGACCATCGCCCGCGAATCCGATGCGGTGCTCTACACTCACGCGGGACCCGAGGTCGCGGTGGCCTCCACCAAGGCCTTCATCGCCCAGATCACCGCCTGCTACCTGCTCGGCCTCTACTTGGCCGAGCTGCGTGGCAACAAGTACCAGGATGAGGTGACCACCTACCTTGACGAGCTGAGCCGGATGCCGGGGCGGATCGAGGAGGTCCTCGCCTACGAGGAGGAGGTACGCAATCTCGCCCGTTCGATGGTGGACGTGACCTCCGTGCTCTTCCTCGGGCGTCACGTCGGCTTCCCCGTGGCACTGGAGGGCGCACTGAAGCTCAAGGAGCTCGCCTACATTCATGCGGAGGGTTTCGCGGCTGGTGAGCTCAAGCACGGTCCCATTGCCCTGATCGAGGAAGACCTGCCGGTCTTCGTCATCGTGCCGACTCCGCGCCGCCCCCTACTGCACTCCAAGGTGATCTCGAATCTGCAGGAGGTCAAGGCCCGGGATGCTCGAACCATTGCGATTGCCGAGGAGGGCGACGACGAAGCGGCTCTGTACGCGGACATCGTCTTCTGGGTGCCGCGTTCCACACCGACACTCATGATGCC
>WPCI01371589.1_pt1 | contig 80522 bp, 63 predicted proteins | sample 5399871 | NCBI WGS metagenome assembly WPCI01 (sample SAMN12869469, study PRJNA574797) | sludge metagenome | isolation source: wastewater treatment of pH7 | place: China:Beijing | collected 2019-05-20 | reverse complement strand
ATATATTCTGGGTCTGCATTTAAGCCTGTACCAACTGCAGTTGCTCCCATGTTCACTTCATATAAGTGTTGACGTGATTGCTGAATTCGTTTCATATCACGTTCAAGTACACGAGAGTACGCTTTAAATTCTTGTCCAAGGCGAATTGGCACAGCGTCTTGTAAATGTGTACGACCCATTTTAATCACATGATCGAACTGTTCTGCTTTTAATTCAAATACATCGTGCATATAACCCATCGTTTGTAATAAACCTTCTAATGCGTTTAATGTAGCGATATGAATCGCCGTTGGGAATGCATCGTTTGTTGATTGCGCCATGTTTACATGACTATTTGGACTAATATAGTGATAGTCTCCCTTTTCCATTCCTAATAATTCAAGAGCACGATTGGCAATGACTTCATTTGCATTCATGTTCATTGAAGTACCTGCTCCGCCTTGGATTGGATCTACGATAAAATGATCATGCCATTTCCCGTCAAGAATTTCTTGAGCAGCTTCTGCGATCGCGCCGCCCTTGTTCAATTCCAATCTTCCTACATCTGTATTGGCAAGCGCTGCAGCTTTTTTTACAACTGCGAACGCTTTAATTAAACTTTCATGGATTTTATACCCTGTAATCGGGAAATTTTCAACAGCGCGTAAAGTTTGAATTCCGTAATATGCCTCAATAGGTAATTCCTTTCCTCCCAAAAAATCATTCTCCACTCGCACGTTCTTGTTTGTCATTGCCATTTTAATTTCTCCCCCATATTAAATGTAAAACCTAAATAAATCATATGAAGTCCTTACCAATCCTTATCAGATTTTATTGTTAAATCGTAGGCTAAAGGCTCTTCAATAATTTTTTTAATCTCTTCTAATTTATTAGTTTTTCCAAGCGCCCACATCAATTTTGCTATGATGGCTTCCGTATTCATATCTCCAGACAATATTACTTGATGTTGTGCCACTTTCCGTCCTACTTCATAGAGAAGTATGTCTTCTCCTTCTTCCAGGCATTGAGTAGTAATCACTACAGCAATCCCCATTTCAGTCAACTCTTGAATTTTCGAAAGCAAGTTCCTTCCTTCAAAAGGTAATCCACCGTTTCCAAAACTTTCAATAATAATCCCTTTATACAAATCTTTTAAACAATCAAATATCTCTGGCTTTGTACCTGGATACAATTTCATAAGAAAAACATCCGTACATAAATTAGTATTTATTGAAAGTTCATTATGTGAGGAAGTTGGCTTCCAATGATATTTCACTTCATCTTCATTTACTTCAGCAACATATGGAGAATTCACACTTTCAAATGCATCATAACTTTTTGTTCGCATTTTAACTGCTCTCGTCCCAATAATCACCCTACTATCAAAAACAATAAACACACCGCCAACACTCTCACAGGCAAACCTAAGAGCATCAGCTACATTTTTCTTTGCGTCTGTCTTTTTAAAACTAATAGGTACTTGTGAACCTGTTAAAACAACTGGTTTTCTTAAACCTTGCAGCATATAAGATAACGCAGAAGATGTATAAGCTAACGTATCCGTTCCATGTGTAATCACAAACCCGTCATAGTCATCATAGTGATTAAAAACAGCATTAGCTATTTCTTTCCAGTGCTCAGGTTGCATATTGGTACTATCAATATTCATTAAGATTTTGCAATCTATTTCTAAGTTTCGAGAAGACTTCGAAAAATAATTCAATAATTCCTCAGCGGACAATCCTGGAACAAGCCCCTCATTCCCCTCCACAGATGCAATTGTCCCACCAGTTGCAAGTAATAAAATTTTCTTCATACACAACCCCTCCATAAAATAAACAACGATATATCGTTCGCGTAATGCGTATTTATATTTATCATTATAGAACTTAATTTGAATTAATCAAGATTTTGTATTCAATACGCGTACTTTTTTTCTATTCTTGATTCTTTTTCTATGTTATAATTAATTTAATAAAAATAGATGGGGTATGAGACGAATGCTGGAACGTTTATCTGAATTAAGAAAAAATCAAAAGTGGTCCTTACAAGAGACAGCAGATCGACTTGGGATTGCGAAAAGCACCTATGCCGGGTATGAAAATGGTTATAGATTACCTTCCTTACAATCTTTATCTAAAATAGCCGATTTATTTGATACATCTGTAGATTATATATTAGGTCGAATTGAACATTCACATCAAAACAAAGATGTAATTGATATTACAAGACTCCTAAACGATCCAGATCCAACACTTTTAATAGATGGAGAAGCACTGTCAACAGAAGAGATAATAGATTTTATTGCTTTTGTGAGAAGTAAACGAGAACTAAGTTCCAAGAGAATAGAAAATATTGAACCAACATGTAAAAATTGATTCAATAAAAAACGAATACACTGCACTTTTAAACTAAAAAATACTTAGACACTTAATTTGTAAACAGTATATATAGGATTAGCTTTAGGAATATTATTAAAATGTAATTTATTAACTTTATATTTATAAATTACATTTTAATATTTTGCATATGCAAAATATTCTTCTAAAAACAAGGAATTCCCGCTATTTTAGCGTTACTTGCCCTTTTATCAGTCATATAGAACTAAAGCTTTTCAATAAAGGAACTCATTTGTAAAAAATACGCTATTCTTTCTGTAGATTTATAAGAAAGGATGGCGTTTTTGTATGTCTATTTCTGTATCGAAAAAATTTGGAAATATAACAGATTTCAAACAAGAATTAGCAAAGTATATAGAGTACTATAATCATGAAAGAATCAAGGGAAAATCAAAGGGAATGAACCCAGTATTGTACTAGGCTCATTCCCTAAAGGCTACCTAATAAACCGATCTTTCTAAATTTCGGGGGGCACATTCTAGTTGAATTGCTAAAAGCAACAAATTTACTACTTTAAAGTTAAGTGCTTAACCTTGACGTACTTAAATTCTTTTTTCCAGATAAAGCATACATTATATCTTGATGCTTGATTGTTCTCTTATAATTATGTGGTATCGGGAATTTGTTTCGGTGTTCTTTCATTATAATTAAAGTTTGAAGTTCTATGCTCAATACTTTTGCGAGGACATGATAGTTATATCCATTGTTTAACAGAGAAATTATGTCATAAAACATAGTTTTTCCACCCACTAATTTTACTAATCTATTCTTTAACTCATCCCTTTTTTCTTTAGCTTCATCAATTTCTAACAACATGGATTTTTTATTTGTTTGCTTAATGTATTGAGTATATAACTCTGGGAATTCTTTTTGGACTTCTTTGTTTAATACTGGTTTATATTTAATCATATAAGTAACTTGTAACAATGAGCGTTTTAACAAACTATCTTCAATGAGATACGCTACTTTATTAAATAAATGTACATATTCCTTAATATTGGAATAACTATTAAAATGAGCTAATACTCTACTTTTTATATTAAAAGCCTTGCCTATATAAATAATATTGTCATTATAATCTTTAATGAAATAAATACCACTGTCATCTTTTTCTAATTCATTATCCAGTTCTTCTAGACTCATAAAATGCAATTCACTCATACTTTCCTCTCCTTATTAGTTTTAAATCATGAAAAACAGGCAAGGTTTCTAAAAAAGGCACTCTGCTGTCCTAGGATTTTTCATTTTAGTTCTTGCTAAATATCAAAAAACTGTTTCTATTTTACTCAACTATCAATATGATTATTAATAAATTTTTCGATCGTTATTATCTCGCAATTTTATCATGTAATTTCGAGATCGTTTCCTCATTTAAATTACTGTGTTTTATCGAATAAAGGAAATATACTACTACCCCAATAGTAATCCAAATACTAAAGTACACCCATGTCCTTAACGGTAAATTTAGCATTAAAAACACACAGCATACAATTGCAACGCATGGTAATACAGGTACAAAAGGTACCATAAATCCACGTTTTAAATTTGGGTGTGATTTACGTAGCATAATAACTGATAGACAAACTAACGCAAACGTCACCAAACTACCGATATTAACTAAATTAACCAATTCTTTCAAATCAATAAACCCAGCTATTATAGAACTCCCTATTCCTGCCAATCCAGTTACAAAAGTGGGTGCTCCAGTTTTCTTATTAACTTTCGCAAATGATTTCGGTAACAATCCATCACGACTCATTGCAAAGAATACTCGTGTTGCCGCATACATATTCGAAAAAATAACTGCCATAAGGCCAATTACAGCACCTGCAGCAATTGCACCAGCGACTTTTCCTTGTCCTACCACTTCCATTACATAAGCCATTGCCTCAGGAACATTTAATTCTTTATAGGAAACCATTCCTGTCATAACAAGGCATACCATAATATAAATAATTGTACATATGATTAATGATGCAATAATACCGATAGGAAGATTACGTTTCGGATCTTTTACTTCTTCTGCTGAAGTTGCTAATATATCAAAACCCGTAAAAGCGAATAAAATAGCTGCTCCACCCGTAAAAACTCCACTTAAACCGTATGGTGCAATTGGTATCCAGTTCATTGGTTTTACATAGAATATACCAACCGTAATAAACAACAAAATCATTCCAATTTTAATCAATACCATTATATTATTGATTCGTTTACTTTCCTTCGTACCACGAGATAACATCCATGCCAATATCAATGTAATAATTACTGCTGGTAGATTCACAATACCACCATGCGAAGGAATCGTTACTAGAGCTTTAGGTATCTCTAATCCAAATCCCTTTATTAAATTGTGGAAATAGCCTGTCCATCCAGCAGCGACAGCTGCTGTTGCCACGATATATATTAACAGCAATGACCAACCTACTAGATGAGCAACAAACTCACCAATTGTTGCATATGAGTACGTATATACACTACCAGACGCCGGGAGTGTAGAAGCAATTTCTGCGTAACATAATGCTATAAATCCGCATATAATTGCTGCAAGTACAAATGAAAAAATAACTGCTGGACCAGCATCTCTTGCTGCTACTAATCCAGTTAAGACAAGAACACCTGTTCCAACTATCGAGCCTACTCCTAACATAATTAAATCAAATGCTCCTAATGTTTTCGTTAAAGTCTTGCTTTGATTATGCTCTAACAATTGTGTAACGGATTTCTTTTTTAGTAAATTACTCATATTTTCTGTATCCCCTTTAAAATAAGGTTTGTTCGTCTCGTTAGTGTTGTATATAAATTTACTTAGTTATTAACTAGCCTCATAATATTTCTTTTACATTAAATAGATTTGAAATATTATATAAATTCGCTTCTCACTTACTAGTTAAACTAGACATTTCCATAGATTTTTGCATACAACGTTTCATAGCTGAAATGATAGCTGTTCTTAAACCTTTTTCTTCTAGCGTTACTACAGCTTCTATCGTCGTTCCACCTGGAGAACAAACCATATCCTTTAATTCACCTGGATGTATTCCTGTTTCCAATACCATTTTTGCAGAACCTAATACAGCCTGAGCCGCAAATTTATAAGCTTGTTTTCTCGGCATACCGCCAAGTACAGCAGCATCTGCCATGGCTTCTATAAACATATACACATATGCTGGAGAAGAACCACTAATAGATGTAACAACATCCATTAGTTTTTCATTTACGACCTCCGTCTGGCCGAAAATATTAAATATGTTCAGTACCTCTTTTATATCTTTTTCTGTAACCATTTCATTAAAACATAACGCAGACATTCCTTCTCCAACAAGTGCCGGTGTATTAGGCATTACTCTAACAACTTTTAACTTTCTACCAAATTCATTCTCAGTGCTCTTAATACTTTTTCCTGCAGCAATAGTTACAACGATTACATCATTTTTTATTTGATCTTTTATTTGGTTAATTACCGATGAGTATAAATCTGGTTTGATTGATAAAATTAAAATGTCAGCACTGTTAGCGACTTCATTGTTGTTAGTAGTTATAGTTATGCCATATTCATTACTAGCATTTTTTAAATTACTGACGTTTAAATCTGAACAAATTATTTGATCTGGAGAAACTATATTTTTTTTAATCATCCCACCTATCATAGCAATACCCATGTTTCCACATCCGATGAATCCTATTTGTTTATTCATAATAATTTGCTCTTGCTCCTTCTACTCTAAATTTTATTGATTTTGAAATTATTATTCTAAATAAGGGCTATTACAATTACTGGGTTTATCAATAGAATTTAAAAATTCTCCTTCCTATATAGAGCTTACATATACCTCTAATAATTACTTATTTTCAAAATTCCCTTCTATTTGCACTGCTTTCGCTTGCACTTCAAACTCCTCCTATTCGGATATATAACGATTCCTCTTTTTTTCCTAACGTTAAATAAAACACCATTAGTAACGGTTGTTATTTACTTTATAGTGCAAAAGAAGTGTATAGGATAAAGAATGAACTTTTAATAAAATCATTTCTTTAATCTATAATAAGAAGGACATAAAAAAACAAAAAGTTACAAAAATTTTCAAATTAAAATTTTCGTAACTTTTTGTTTTTGTGTAAATATAAGGTCGATTAAGACGTCTCATCGTTTTAAACTTGACGCTCCATAATCTTGTATAGTTACATTTATATGATATTTAATCGGTACCTTACTAAATGTTCGATCCCAATCTTTTTTGACTTTCTCCCATGTTCTCGGGTGTTTAATTCTTAATTGGTTGCCAAAACCCGCAATATCGACTTGATATTCTTTTTGTATTTTTTTTGTAACATGATGCACTAAGTGCTTTACTTCTTTTTCAATAGCTTTTTCTTCCCTTTTTAAAAATTCATTTTCAAAATCTTTTCCTGATTGCATCCAATTTTCAGACAAACGTCCTTCTGATTCAATGTTTACATCAAAGGAAATATTATTTCTGTTAACATGGGGTATGATTTTGCTTTTTATTGACTTTATTTCGTATATAATGAGTTTCTTTGATTCTTTATCAAAAGTTTTTACCACACCACCATTCCTTTTTCCGTTTATCCATACTACTCCTTCCAATTCCTGTTCATTTAAAAAACCCATCAACTTTTTTGTCTTCCCTTTAATTACAGCAGCTCCTGCAAATTTTGTTTCTCCTTTTATCGAGATTACATTTTGCAAAAGAAAACTGGACCCTGACCGCATCTTTCCTTCCAATTTAGCGAGCGATACAGGAGGTAAAATCCTTGTTGTTCTATTTCTATTATCTGCAATTCCAGACAAACGAAATGCTGGGATTTCTCCTTTTTTGTTTGACTCCAGTACCTCCTTCGCTAGACCCTTGCTAATTAAGAGCATACAGCTAAGCCGAACTTCATTGTCACGGAGATACTGTTCAAGTAATTGTTCTAAACTGTATGTACGTACAAGATTATCACTAATAACAATGTTTTTTAAATGTGGGCTGAACATTGTGCTCTCTCTTTTCAATGAAAACTCACGAACAATTTGATGAATGGAATCACCGGTCTCAGAAACATTTATATAACGTTTTTGTTGTCCATTTCCTTTACTTTGTGCTTGCGAACTAACAATTTGATAAGTAGCTGTTATAAGATTTCTTTTAGGATAACCTCCTTCCTCATCCTCTTTCTCAATTGTTGAATCCTTCCCTTTATCTAGTGCTATACCTGCAGTTAAGCTCAACTCTTCTACTTCTTTACTGCTCCAACATCCTGTTAAAAATAGAAGCAAAAGCGTCCCTAACAAAGCCAAATAGAACCGCACATAATTAAATTTATGTTTCACACTACTCCTCCTTTTAATCGCGTAATAATAAGAAGAAGCAGTGGTAGTAAACCAAATAAAAATAATGCAACATTACCGAGCATATCCCCCAATTTAAGCAAGTCATTTATATTTTTCGAAGTCATAGCAATGATGTAAATAATTGGAATCAAGGCAAAAATAAACGGATGAATACTCTTTTTAAAGAGTTGCGCTAATCCTAATGCAGCTGCATAGTAACTAATTGTATATGTAGCAAATATTTGCATAATCCATATTACAAGCAGTAAAGATTCAAAACGTTCAAATATCAAACCAGAAATTTCAAAACTGCGCATAAGGTCAATTGTCGGCCATGTTCTTGTTACAACCCCATCAATTGATAATGCACCAATGACCATTACAACAGTTATTACATAAAAGATTAACGGAATAGAAATTCCAACTAAAATAGCTTTTACTGCTTTCTTTCGTTGTTCCATAAATACCAAAAGAATTAACATAATTTCAGGACCTGTATATGCGAGAGACGTTGTTTTTATCCCATCTAACACTGGTTTAATTCCCAAACCTAATACGGGACGGAGATTATCTATCTCGAATATTCCGATACTCATAAAGGAAATGATTAAAAAAATAAAAACAGTAATAGGAAATATTATTTCAAACATCCGTGCAATTGAATTAATACCACCCATAATCAAATAGAGACCTATCCACATAAAAGGCATAACAATAGCCCATGTGGGGGTTCCTTCGAGCAAAAAAAAGCTTATTACTTCTGCCATTGAACGAATTTGAAATGCTGAAGTTGTAAGAAAATACCCTATAATAAGAAAACTAAGCAATCTGCCTATCCATTTCCCTACAATATCTTGACTGTATTGGTAAAATGTTTTTTCTGGAAACTGCTGACTTAATTTGACCATAATTACTCCTGAAATCATTGCCAATATTCCACCTAATATCACACTTAACCATACATCTGGTGTTTTCACTTTTTCCACAGATGCTCTGGGCAAAGTAAGAATTCCTGTCCCAAGTATGTAATTTACAATAATAACAACTGCTTGTGAAGTTGTTATTCGGTCTTTAGGTATAGTAATCACTGAAGGTCACTTCCTTTCGTCATCAGCTACCTTTTGCGGATAGTTTTTTTGGTATGCATTATTTTCGGTCGACGTCTCATTATTTTTAATGGCATGCGAACCATAAAATCTTTCCAGTCACTGAATCGATATGGAACAGCAGGGCTGGTATAAGGAACGCCAAAACTTTTCAGTTTCACTAAATGACTGCAAAGTAAAAGAAAGAACAGAATAACTCCATACAAGCCAAATATCGCAGCACAAAACATAGCTACAAAACGAAGAATGCGTAACGTAATTCCCACACTATATTGCGGAATAGTAAAAGAAGAAATAGCTGTTACCGCAACAACGATAACCATTATTGGACTAACAATTCCTGCTCCTACGGCAGCCTGACCAATTATTAAACCGCCCACAATTCCCATTGCCGGTCCAATCGGTTTAGGCAGACGTAAACCTGCTTCTCGTAAAACTTCGATAGCTATTTCCATAATTAACGCTTCTATTAAAGCGGGAAAAGGAACTCCTTCTCGCGATCCGATAATAGAAATAGCGAGCTTAGTGGGAATTAATCCTGGATGAAATGAAATGAAAGAAATATACAGTGCTGGAGCAAATAATGAAACAAAAGCTGTCATGAAGCGTAATAAACGGAGAAGTGTACCAGGAAGCCACCTTTCATAATAATCTTCTGGTGATTGCAGCAGCATGCTAAATGTAACTGGAGCAATTAAAACAAATGGTGTTCCATCTAACAAAATAGCTACTCGACCTTCCATCAAAGCACTAATAACACGATCAGGTCGTTCTGTATTTTGAATTTGCGGAAAAGGACTTAGATAATTATCTTCAATGAGTTGCTCTATATAACCAGATTCGAGTACACTGTCTATGTCAATTTTCTGAATTCTGTTTTTTATTTCATCCACCAATTCTGTACTAGCAAGATCTTTAATAAATGCGACAACTAACTCTTTCTTTGCACGTTCTCCTACTGGTAGCTTTACTAATGATAAGCTCTCATCCGCACAATGTCGTCGCAAAAGTGAGGTATTATCACTTAATACTTCAGTAAAACCGACCCGTGGCCCTCTGACTAATGCCTCCGATACTGGTTCTTCAACGTTTCGTTTATTTGCTTTTGTTGTACCAAGAATAAACACATCTGCTAAACCATCAATTAAAAGAGCTGTTGAACCTATCAATACTTTGGGTATTAAATCTTTTATGTAATGGACTTCTGCTACTTCACTAATTGTAAGAACTTTATTTTTAATATATTCTTTTGAAACAGTCCCCTCCACATAAGAAGATTCATTTTTATATTCATCAGAAAAATCATCCATTAGTAATTTCATAATATGTTTGTCAATTATCTCTTTATCTGATAGACCATCAACAAAAACGATCCCAGCCTGAATATCTGTGCGCCCAATATTAAACTTCCGAAACCGAACATCAGAATTATGTCCGATTTGTTGCTTTATAAGTTCTAAGTTAGAGGCAAAATCATTTGTGAAATGAACGATTGTATTTTGAGAAGGTTTATACTCTTGTTTCGTTTTACTTTGAATATTATTTTTTTTCACTTGTTTGTCTCTTGACTTCCACCAACTCATTCTTCCCACTCTTTCTCTGACATACGAACCCAATGAAAAAATCTTGAGATAGTATACGGAATTAAAAACAAGATAAAAGCTTGTACAAAGACTTTCCAATCCGGAAGATAAGAAGTAATTATGTTCCACATTTTTATCACCCAATTTATATACTCTGCTAGGATTGAGATTTCTAAAAAACGATATGTACTTAATAAAAAATAACGATAAGATTAAAGAGCAGAAAAGCTAGACATTATGCTTATTTCGTACCAATAACCTAGTTAGTATAAAAACATTTCTGACCTAAAATACCCTTTCCAATTATAATTTGTTAGATATTATCTCCTTTTCCCTTATTTATATGCCCGCATTTGAATTTCAAATAATATAAGGATCGATGATATTTCCTCTTAAAGAAAAAAAGATGCTAGAAGATAGCATCTTTTTTCAACTCAACTTACTATGTATTTATATTTTATTGTGGAAATACTCGTTTTTTTAAATGAATATTAATGTTTAAAAAAATAAAAAATACATATTCTTTTGTTCTAAGTTCATACACTTCTACCAAATCGATACGGAATTTTCTGATTTTAAATTCAATATGAAATAAAGGAAAATCCTCTCTTAGAAAAACTATATAAAACAAATAACATGAAAACAACTATCAATCTATTAATTGAACGTAATAATGAGCAAGAGTTTATCATCTTAATTCCAAGTGTATTCGTTTTGCTTCAAAATAAAGAACTTGAATAAATTTTTTCGTATCAATACGAGCAGGTAATGTTGGTTCATTATTCAATTCTGTCATCTTTCTCCTTACGGTAGTAAAATCAAAAAATCTAGAAGCATAATTTTCGAACTTCGGGTTTAAAAAATCAGTAAGTCCAAGGGATGCTAAATGGTCTAATGATTGATAAATTGCTCTCCGAATCCGTTGTTTGGAAGCTTCTATGAATCTTTTTAATTCGGTATCTTCAGCTGAATCCCCAAGTTTTTTTTGAGCTAAATTCATAAAAATCTCTTTTAGTGAGGGAAAACCTTGTTCCAACGTGTTATCTTGTTCATATTTATATAAATAATCTAGCATATCCATTAAATCTTTACTTCCACTTTCACTGGCTATTCCTAATTCAGACAAAAGAAAATGAATGGAATTTTGAAAATGATTAAAAGTATTTAAATGTTTTTCATTACGGTATTTTTCTTGCACACTTGAATTACTATCCAATTTTAGTACCGTATTAAGCGATTCTTGAATGTTTTTTATCGATTTTTCCAAACGAATTCGTTCAATGACTTTCCGAACAACTGTTAATACTTCAATCCGGTTAATCGGCTTAATAATATAGTATTCAACACCTAGCGAATAAGCTTCAGCAATTAATTCTTTTGATTCTACTTGAGAGACCATGATAATTTTCCCTTTAAACGAAGGTTTTATTTGACGAATAGTTTTTATTCCATCTTGAATTGGCATTAACAAATCGATAAATAAAATGTCTATATTTTTAAGGATTAGCATTTGTTGCTCTAAAGATAAACCATCCTCAGCTTCTCCTATAACCTCCCCAAGATCTTCATCCTCGATAATTTGAGCCAACATTGAGCGAACCGCTTTTTCATCATCTACTATATAAAAATACATAGAATCACCCTTTCGAAATTATATGATCAATCCCTAATCTAATTATAAAAATTGATCCTTTTCCTTCGGTTCTGTCCTCAATCGTAACATCACCTTCAAGTTGTTCGACCATTTCTTTAACATACGATAATCCGATACCTGTCGATGGATTGCCTAAATCATCATATTTAGAAGTAAAACCAGGCTCAAAAATTGAATCTTTATATTTTGAAGAAATACCGGGACCATTATCGCCTATTTGAAATTCAACAAAATGGTGGTCTTTATTAATGTCAATTGTGATGGTTCCCATACCTTGGATAGCCTCTACAGCGTTTGTAACGATATTATTTATAATAGATAAGATTGTGTAAATATGATAATGAGGATGCACACCATCAATTTTATACACAAATTGGATGTCTTTCTCTAGCAACCGTGCATATTTCGCATTTGCCCGTATAATGATATTTACTAGTTCATGTACAGACATATAATCTGTAAAACTTTCATCAGAAATTAATTTTGAAAGTCCTGCAAAAATACGTTGGTTATCCTTTTTAACGTCATGAACCTCACCAGCAATTTGTAATGCCTGTTGCCTTAAATCCCCAAACTGAAAATCCATCTGTTTGTGCTCAAAAGAGTCTAAAGTTTTATATAAATCATAGGATTTTTTTGTTATATTCTCAGCATCTTGTAATGTTTTTTTTAAATGAACAGCATCTTCATATAAATTAGAGATGAGCATGAGCATGTGTTCATTTTGTTTCTTTATGTGTTTCTCCCTTGATTGCGCTTCATACAATTTCATCATATTGAAAAAGCTTAGAACTATAAAACTATGGGAACATGCGATAACAATGATCTCATTTATTGCCTCGGATGTGATCGATGTTTTTAATACGAAATATTGAATCATTAATTCCACACAGTCTGACAGTATTTCAATCATGCAACCAATCAAACCAATCATTAGTGGTTGATGATAAAAACGTTTAATTTTTGCTAAATGAAAGAGATACGAATAAGTAAAATAAAAGAAAAAACTAGGATAGTGAGTATGAAAAGCGGCTAGCCAATCCATATTTCCCTTTATAATGACATCCATTGAGATACGAAATACTACCACGACTATCGCTGTTAAAAAACCCGGTAAAAATGCTGGAATTCGTCGAAACAATAACAAAAAAAAGAAAAATGTTGGTGCACCAAAGCTCATTCTAAATGTTTCATTTAAAGGAAATGACTTTATTTCACCTACTAAGGGTACTGTAAGTATCATTAAAACGAGAATATAGATGTCTTTTTTTACTAAATTACTAAGATTCAAAATAATCACTTCTCACTTTCGCCTAACAGTCAGTATACAAACCTATTTGCATTAATACAATACTTACTCTATTTTTTTCAAAAACTGATAAATAAGATATAAACGAAAGCATTATAGATTGTGAGTATTCATTACACTCTTCTACTTTAGAAAGATACTTTATAACTCAAAAATGTTCAGACACAATATAAGGTCTGAACACTTTTGGACTCGCTCTAACACCAAAATATCTGTGTTCCTTTTTAAAATATACTTAAATCCCATTCTTTTGCAATATGTTCTAACAACACAATTCCTGGTAAACTATTCCCATACTCATCAATGGCTGGTCCGTAAATACCAATACCACATCCATCTTGGAACGATAAATCCTTCCTAGATTTTGAGGGAACAAGTGTCATAATTCCGCCGGATACCCCACTCTTAGCTGGTAATCCAATGAAAGCAGCAAATTTTCCGGAAGCATTGTACATTCCACAAGTAAGCATTAAAGCTTTTGTTAACCTAGCTACTTCTTTAGGGAGCACTTGTTCTTTGCGAATAGGATGATATCCATCATGTGCTAGTATAAGCCCTATTAAGGCAATATCTTCTGTATTTATTTCAATCGAACATTGTTTTAGGTAAACCTCTAGTGTCTCCTCCACATCTGATTCTAGAAAACCATTCTCCTTTAAATAGTATGCTAATGCTCTATTACGATGAGCCGTTTCCCATTCTGATTGAAATACTATTTCATTAATAGCGGGACGCTTCTCTATCATTTTTTCAATTAATACGTATATAGATTCTAATTTTTCTTGCACTGATGTCCCTGGCAAAAGTGAAGCTATCGTAATTGCTCCAGCATTAATCATAGGATTAAAAGGTTTTCCTGGTTTATGTATCTCCAAACGAATAATCGAATTAAAGGCATCTCCAGTTGGCTCTACGTCAACCCGTTCTAATACATAAGAAATACCGCGACTTAAACAAGCGGCTATAAAACCGATTACTTTTGATATACTTTGTAATGTGAACGGTATCTCCCAATCTCCTGACTTTATCATTGTTCCATCTGGCTTTACTATACAAATACCTAACTGTGATACATTTATTTCCCCCAGAGCTGGAATATAACTGGCGCTTCGTCCCTTAGCTGCATACGTTCGATAATGGGCTACCCATTGATCTAAGCAAACTTTTTCTTGACCCTCAACTTGAACGCTAGAATCCTTTATCATTTAATCATATTCCCCCGTACTATTAACTTTATATAGAATGATTTTTTCTTTACTATAATCAATAATATTTGCACTAGAACCAAGAAAAATATTCAGACATATTGCAGTCTGAATATCTTTCTTATTACACACTTTTCTTTTTTGAAGTTTCCTCATAACTATCCCAACATTCAATATTTTCAAGCCCTTTAATGTTTTCTTTATAAAAAATAGGATCTTTACCAGCTTTTTTCTGGTTTTTATAATCTTGTAACGCCGCAAATGCTACTTTTGAAAGTAAGGTAATAGCAATTAAATTAATAATAACCATAAAGCCCATAAATAAGTCCGCTAAATCCCATACAATTTGAATCTTTGCAACAGAACCAAATACAATCATAGCCAATACACTTATTCTGTATATCATTAACCACACTTTACTTGTATGTAAGAAGCGAATATTTGTTTCACCATAATAATAGTTGCCAATTAACGCACCAAATCCAAATAAAAAAACAAAGATAGCAAGACAACCCGATGCCCAAGGACCGATGTGTTCACTTAATGCTGCTTGTGTCAGTGCAATACCATTTAACCCCGGTTGTTTATATGCATCAGACAGCAAAATAATAAAGGCAGTGCTAGTACAAATGATTAGCGTATCCGTTAATACACCAAATGCTTGAATCAGTCCTTGTTTCACCGGATGGCTTGTTGTTGCTGTTGCGGCAACGTTTGGTGCACTTCCCATACCAGCTTCATTTGAGAATAAACCGCGTTTAACTCCATTCATAAGTGCTGCACCAATTGAACCACCTGCTATTTGTTTAAAACCAAATGCGTTTTGAACAATAAGAGAAAGAACTTCCGGCATTTTTGATATGTTGGTAACTACAACAAATAATGCAACTCCAATGTATAATACCGCTAAAAATACCACCTTGTATTCAGCCATTTTTGCAATACGTTGTACACCACCAAAAATAATTGCAGCAAAAGCAATGGCCATGATTATCCCAACTGTTAGACGATCTGTACCAAATGAGTTTTGAAAAGCGATTGTAACTGTATTTGATTGTACTGAATTGAATACAAGACCAAAAGTAATTGTGATTAAAATAGAGAATAATACTCCCATCCAACGTTTATTCAACCCTTTTTCCATATAATAGGATGGACCACCGCGGAAACCAGTTTTATCTTTTACTTTATATATCTGTGCTAATGTGCTTTCGACAAAACTGGAGGCCGAGCTAATAATAGAAATAATCCACATCCAAAATACAGCTCCAGGACCACCTAATGCAATTGCAATCGCAATTCCTGTGATATTCCCTGTTCCAACGCGGGCTGCCATACCAATACAAAACGCTTGAAAAGGAGAGATTTGATCTTTAGAACCACTTTTCCCCTCCATTAATACACGGACCATCTCTTTTAACATTCGAAACTGTACAAAATTCAATTTAAATGTAAAATAAATTCCGCAAATAACAAGCATAATAATTAACAATTTAGACCATAAAAAATCATTCGTTGATCCGACTAAATCTACAAAAAACCTTTCCATATTATCACCCCATACCAAAAATTTATCTATCATAATCTATATAAAATCACCTATATTCCCTGACATAAATACCTCATTCATATTCAAATACAACAAGGATAAAAATTTTCTATATGAATCGGATTGACCTGTTAAAGCAAACATCACAACATGTAACTGTAAAACTAAAATTTTGAAGAACTTAACATTTATACAAACGGATACTCTCCCCCTTTCTGCAAACTAATATTTTTATCCACTAACATTGTTGTACTATTATGTTTGTTTCGTTTACCGGTGATTTAAATCATAATAATCAATAGTGATTAAGTGGTTTTTTGTTAATTTTCTCAAGAACATGGAAGTATCTCCTTTCTCACTACTAATCTCAAAAATAGGCTAAGTAAAAACTTTACGAAAATTATATAAAGCGCTTTCAATCTTCAACTAAGAGAAGCTTGTTTTTAATTTATAATTAAAAGTACAGAATGTTACGAAAAAGTACAGATTTTTATAAAAACAAAAAATATTTTAAGATTTTTTCATATAAAAAAACAGTGAGATTTTGTGAATTTTATACAGTATCCAAATGTCGCGGATGCTGTTCTACCTAATCTCTGACAGGCCTCTATTTCCTTCATAAAAACATACATATTTTTTCTCTTTTAGAAGTTCATATAAAGTATTTGAAATCAAGAATCAACAGGACGTTATAAGAATATTTAAAAAATAAAACATTTAATTTATTTATGGTATCATACAAAAAACATTTGTTTTCTCAATTAATCCCCCTAGTTGGGTTCGTCTATATTGCACATATTTACAACATGAAAGACACTAAGAAAAAAAGGATTTTGTTGAAGGGATGAAACATTACAAAACTCTTATTTAGGACCTTATGACATCCTCTTTTCTAGCAATATCGAATTATCCCAAAAAACGTATATTTACTAACATAAATTACAGGTGGTGTATTGTGAAAGAAATAGTATTCGTTCAAAATAAAAAAAGACTCCTTATGAAATTCGAATTTTTAAAAAAGGATTTAGTACTTACCATCTCACTGATACTAGCAATTGTAAGCTGCTTAATACATTCGCCAAAGATCGAATATATTAACTTTGAAGTGTTAATTAGCTTATTTAATCTAATGGTGGCCATTAAGGCCTTGGAACAGCTAAAGATATTAGACAAACTTGCCGTTGCGATTTTAAATAAATGCAATAACAGCAGGTCAATATCTATTATTCTAATTTTGTTATGCTTTATTTGCTCCATGTTTGTAACAAATGATGTTGCTCTCCTCACTTTTGTACCAATAACACTTGTCATTAGTAAAAAAACACAAATGAACATGATGGATACAATCATCCTGCAAACAATTGCGGCAAACATCGGCAGTAGCTTGATGCCTATGGGAAACCCACAAAATTTATACTTATATTCTTACTATGGAATTAAGCTCCTCCCATTTTTAGGTTCAATCCTGCTTTTAGCTGTACTTGGAATCAGTTTGTTATTTATATTTACCCAAAAACTTCAAAAAACAGATTTAAAAATAGAACTACCTGTTATTACCTTGAAGAATCGAAAAAAAGCTACCATCTGGATTTTGATACTTATCACTATCATTGCATCCATTTTTGGTTTCATTAATTATTACATTGCTCTAATAGTTACATTGGTGGCAGCATTTACGTTAGATAGAAACTTACTATTTAAGATCGATTACTTTCTTCTAATAACCTTTGTCTGTTTTTTTATTTTTATCGGAAACATTTCCCATTCTGATGCGCTGGAGACATTTGCTCGCGCTAATTTAAGAGGAGATACTTCAGTCTTCTTTAGTTCCATATTTTTGAGTCAATTGATTAGCAATTTTCCTACTTCAATTCTTCTATCAAACTTTACTTCTGATTGGAAAGCTTTATTACTAGGAGTAAATATTGGAGGGCTTGGAACAATTATCGCATCTTTAGCCAGTGTAATTTCCTATAAACTATTCACTCAGGCCAATGGTAAAGAGAGTAAGGCATATTTAATTAAATTTAGCATTTACAACTTTTCATTTTTAATCATACTTACATGTATACAGTACTTTATCTTTAAATTTCTAAAGATTTTTTAAAGAATTGATTACTTTAGAAAAACCCAAATATCTCAGCATTCAATTGAGAAATTTGGGTTTTAATATAGGTATGTTTAAAGAGATACAACAAAGTTACCATCAATTTAATATTTTAAGATGTTCTCAAAGCGAAAATCTTTTAGCTTTTACGTTATTTATTAGATTTCAGCTTATTTTTTATGTACTCAGTTATATAATAAATGACTGAATTTATAGGGTAATAACTTTCAATTAATAATAGAAATATAGCATATTACAATGTTATTTCATTTTTGAAGTCCTCTTCACAAAATCCTTAATGTCCCTCAATTTTTTTCCGCTAATATTATCTTTGATGGTTGAATCTATTTCAATTTCTAATTTTGCAAATGCTGCTCCTGCACAATTATATATACTTGATTCAAAAGCAAGATGTCTTGCAGTACCACTAAATGCCTTTTTAATATCAATGTCAGGACGATAAACGTTGAATTTATCAGGCCCTTCAAATACGTTAGAGTCACAATTTGTTGCACCAATCATACAGTAGTATCCACATAACTAGTTACATTCTCCTTTTGTCTATTGTTAATAGCTTCGTAATAAAAGCTATTAAACAGCAAAAGTGCGAAGTCTTAAATTAGACTTCGCACCTTATACAAATTTACAATCCGTGACGATACCAACACAAATGCAATACTATATACATACTAATCACTCATTATATGTGTTGCTGTTTTAATTGGCCAATGTATAAACAAATCCTTTTACTTAGCCCTCCTTCATGTTTAGCTTAATTGTTTCTATATACTTAATCCCCTCTATACTCATTTCAAGCGATAATCCATTCTGATTGAAATTACAAATGACAAAATTTTTCCGTTTTTCCTTTTTGTCTACTTGCTAAATTCAGCAAGTAAAATATTTTTAAAAAATTCCGGATTATTAATGTTTAAACTGTTGGCATTGATAGCGAGTGTATGTTTACCTCCAAGTGTTCCACCAACAAAAGTGGAAAACCCTGGAACGGCTCCCCTGTGTCCCCATACCGAGACACCATTTGGAAGCTTAATTTCAAGTATTCCAAGACCATATCCAGTTCCCTCTCTTTCTGTAGGAACTGTAGTAAGCATTTGTTTTAATTGCTGTTCCTTCAGTAATTTGCCACCTAGTAAGTAAGAGAAGAATTTGTTTAAGTCGTCAGCAGTAGAAATCATATCTCCATCCGAGCTACCTGGGTTAATATAAGTAACGTCTTTTAGCTCACTCGCTTTGTCTAGTTGCAAATAGCCACGGGCATGCTTGGTGCCTGGAATCACGCTTGAATTGCCAGGTAGGAATGTATTTGACAAATCAAGCGGTTCAATAATCCGATTTTCAACCTCTTCCGCATAACTGTTTCCTGTTACTTTTTCAATAAGCATCCCCAGTAATACGTATCCTGTGTTTGAATAAGACCAACCCTTTCCTGGAGCAAAGTCTGGGGGAAGAGAAATCCCCATCTTTACAAATTCTTCAGCTGTATACGATTTTTTTATATCCGTAATATCAAAGTCTTTTGAATTTATATAGTCAGCAATACCACTTGTATGATTCATGATTTGCCGGATTGTAATCTGGTTACCATCATATCCGTTTCCTTGAATGACACCAGGCAACCATTTTTCAATGGAGTCATCTAGATTCAAACGGTTCTCTCCAGATAATTGAAGGAGCACTGTTGCAATGAACGTTTTCGTCACACTGCCAATGCGAAAGCGAAAATCTGCTTTCATTGGTTTCTTAGTTCTCAGATCCGCTATCCCAGCAGTATAAATCCAAGTTTTACCACCCTTAGAAATGTTAGCGAGTATTCCCGGGTATCCAAGTTGCAGTTCATCTCGCATTGCTTTCTTAACGGAAGTACGATTTACATTTTGCGTAGGTTCTGCTTTTACAATGGATGTTGGTGTTACGTATAACAGAGAACTTCCAGCTATTAAAAGTGCTAGACTTGCACATGTAATTTTACTGCGTGTTTTCATAAAGAATTCCTCTCTTCTATTAAAATTGTATAGATAGTTGATAGCAGTGTCCTATACGAACCACACAATTATCCATTCTCCCACTGATGAAAAGGCAACAATGTATTTGCAATCATTGTACTCATTATTTTCACAAAACACTCTTGTTACTGATTGTTTTATATGTAGGCCGTACTTATCCCCCTTTCACGCCTCCTTATATTTTTATCCTACACAATGAAAATCTCTTTTTTCTTACCTATCCCTTACAAATTCCTTACATTCGAAATCGCTTCTATAATAGGGTTGAAGTAGCATCTATGCCCGAAAGCGCAAAAGCACCAATGCTTTTCGCTTCAGTGTTTTTTTGCGCTTTACATATTGAAGATTCGTTTTACGCTTAACAGGTTACATTGCTGATTTTTTCTAATGCGATTATTCTTCTTGCTATATCACACAAATGAAATTACACTACACGAACCATTCCTAATGTTGTTAAAATCACTTGTTTCTATTTATACAAAAGTACAGATAAATTGAATACGCGTCCAATCACAATTTGCTATTTTCTAGACTCAAAGTTTACCTCTTCAATAAGTGGAAATAATAGAACTATAAAACTTTGGATGGAGGATTTATATTGAAGAATAACGATAATTACGATGGGAAATTACCACATAATGCTGAATCTTACTGGACGAGCAGTATTCATTTACCTGAATACCCTTCCTTAGAAAATGACATGCAGGTCGATGTTATTATTGTAGGAGGAGGAATTACTGGCATTACTTCTGCCTATCTTTTAGTAAATGAAGGTCTAAAAGTCGCTGTTATAGAGGCAGACAAATTATTAAATGGAACGACTGGACATACGACAGCTAAAATTACTGCTCAACATGATATGATTTATGAAGAGCTTATCAGATATACCGGAAGAACTACCGCAAGATTGTATTACGAAGCAAACATCGATGCTTTAAAATTCATTCAAACTACAATTAATAAACATCAAATCGATTGCGATTTCACTCAACAAGATGCTTATCTGTATGCCACAACAGAAGAATATGCATATAAGTTAGAAAAAGAAGCAGAAGCTTATAAAGAGCTTCATATTGAAGGCGAGCTTGTAAACAAACTTCCTATTGATTTAAAAATACATAATGCACTTGTTATGAGAAATCAGGCACAATTCCATCCACTTAAATATTTAGCCCATCTTTCAAATATAATTACAGAAAAAGGTGGATACATCTTTGAAAATACCACAGCAGTAAATATAAAAACAGGCGAGCAACCTGTGGTTCTTACCCGTGGAGGAGCTCAAATTACAGGGAAGTATATTCTCTCTTGTTCCCATTTCCCTTTTTATGAAGGTGCAGGACTTTACTCTACAAGAATGCATGCAGACCGATCTTATATAATTGCTGCTAAGACAAGAACAAATTATCCAGGTGGTATGTATATTAGTGTAGATGAACCGACACGTTCTCTCCGTTCCACAACAATTAATGGAGAAGAATTCATTCTTATCTCTGGAGAAAGTCATAAAACGGGACAAGGCGGCGAAATATTAAAACATTATGAAGCACTAGAAATATTCGGACAACAAGTTTTCGGCCTTGAAAATATCCCATATCGTTGGTCAGCACAAGATTTAATTACACTAGACAAGATTCCTTATATCGGTGAGATTACATCCGATCAAAAAAATATATTAATTGCTACTGGATACAGAAAATGGGGTATGACAAACGGAACCGCAGCGGCGCTTTTATTTCGAGACATCATATTAAAAGAAAAGAACAAATATCGGGAATTATATACTCCCTCTCGTTTCCACATGAACCCTAGTTTAAAGAATTTCTTAGTCGAAAATGCCAATGTTGTTGGACACTTAATTAAAGGCAAGTTAGAGATTCCTCAAAAATGTATTCGTGATTTATCTAACGATGAAGGAGCTGTCGTTGATATTGATGGACATAGAAAAGGAGCTTATAAGGATGTAGAAGGTAAACTTCATATTGTAGATACAACTTGTACTCACATTGGATGTGAAGTTGAATGGAACAATGGAGAACGTTCTTGGGATTGCCCATGCCATGGTTCGCGATTCTCGTATACAGGAGAGGTACTTGAAGGGCCTGCTGAAAAACCATTACAAAAGTATGACTATAAAATGCTTGATAATCTTACTTCAGAAGACTCTGGTTACTAATTAAATTTATGTAAGCAAAAACAGCTACATAGTATATAGCTGTTTTTGCTGTTTTTGCTTTTTTAACTCCTTATTGTCCGTAATCTCAAATCGAAATATAATCTGTCCTATTCCTATCAATTTAAGAAATATATTCTTCCCCAACATGAAAAATTGAGTTGAACTTCTAAAGATAACTATGAAAGGGTAAAATTGAATTTACAATTAAAACCAACATACTGCCGTTTGAGGGTAACTCGGTTTTATTCGTTTGATGATGTTATGGTCCTACTCCTAAAACTGACAACTTATAAGAGAATATCATTTTTCACCTTCTATTCTAACTAACAAGTCGTGAAATTCGTTTCTTCTTCCATGAAAGTTTATAATATCCATATTGCAAAAGTAAACTTACAATAAATGCTGCTGGATACCCAATCCATATTCCTTTTATACCAAGATTTGTATGATAAGAAAGGTAATAAGCAACAGGGACTTCTACAAGCCATATTGATACGACACCGATAATAGTGGGCCATAATACAGTTCCACTTGCTCGCATTGTTGCACCAATAATTTGAGCATGACCGAAAATTAAGTAACTCCAAAGTGTAATCATCACCAAACTATGCGCAATTTCAACTGTATTCGTGTTCGTTAAGAATAACGATAAGATTTCTCTTGAAAACAAGTAAATAAAAGCGATTAGTATACCACCAATTATATAATTCATAATAATTCCAGCACGAATAACTTCCTGTAATCGGTTAAATTGTTTCCCACCAATAGATTGCGCAGCGAAAATAGATACCGTAATTCCAAGGCTAACCGCAGGCATCTGAACATAACTTGCAACCTGGTTTACAACCCCATATGCAGCAGTCGCATCAGAACCGAAACGATTCACAAATGCGATTACCGCAATCTCAGATAACGAAACAAGAATCATATTAATACTCGCTGGAATTCCAAGGCGTAATAATAGTTTTAATAAATCCCAATCCATACGAAGATATTTCCGTACGGTCTCATCTAATTGCAGTGGATGATTCTTCTTTTTTAAATAAATAAGCATAACAATAAATGTTACAACTGTCGAGATAACAGAAGCATAGGCAGCTCCGTACACACCAAGTTTGGGTATTCCTAGCCAACCAAAAATTAGAATAGGTAATAGAATTATATTTAAGACTGTACTAACAATTAAGAAATAAAACGGTGTCTTAGAATCTCCTGTACCTCTTATAAACGTTGTATAAGAGAAATATAGAAATAAAACTGGCATAGAAATAAATAAAATACGCGCATAATGCACACTCATATCAATTATATTCTCTGGCGTACCCATAAAACGCATAATGTTCAGAGCAAATACATTTCCCACTATTGCCAAAATAACTCCTATTATAAAGGTAAATGTCAACGTCGTACCAACAATGGCTTTTAAACGATCTTCATTACGGGCTCCAAATGCCTGACCAATTAAAATCGAACTACCTGATCCAATTCCAATTACAAACGAAACAAGTAAAAAGAATAATGGGAAAAATGCTGAAATGGCAGCTAATTCATTCACACCAAGCCATCGTCCTACTACCACCATACCAAATAATTGTCCAACTGATTGTAATATGTTACTTAAAAGCAAGGGAACTAGAAAAATAGACATTAATTTCCATGTTGTTTTCTCTCCCTTTTGTTGATTTTTTAATTTTTTACTTTCTTGAATACTATCTATCGATGATTTCACATTTGATTTCCCCTTTTATTTGGAGGAATTATGTCATTCCGAGAATAATACGTTACAAATAAAAAAAGAAATTTTTAAATTAACGTTATTATCTTATCCATAGATTTCCCCCTACGTAATAAAGATTTTTGAGAATTTGTTTATCCATTCATTCTTTCTACCATTTATCTCTTTCCCCCCAAATTTTGATATAAACGAAATGAAGCTTTCCCCTTATAAAGCCTATCCTGATATTTCTTCTAAGCAATAGTAAACATCTTCCTTACCTCTTTAAGTTAACTCTTCAACATCTACAGTAGTTAAATTAATTTGCTTTGCATCATTTATTTTAATAAAATTATTTATATTATTAAATGTAATAAATAATTAGGAAGCGAAATTGGTATAAAAAATGTCTTTTGTTATGTTTTTAACATCGTGAATACTTAATAATTAATTTATTTTACAATTAATACTAGACCCTTGTTGCTTTGTTTGTTAAAGCAATTAACATAGATTACTGTTTTTAGTTATGTTGTATATTTTCTTAAAGATGTGTCCAAAATATAACTAACCTGTTTTAGAACAAATTGGTTACCGAGTAGTTAGCTTTTGCTAACTACTTTTTATTATTAAATATGTTCTTATCAAAATAATGAATTTCTAACTATTAGCTCAGTTCTTCCCATCCAGAAGAGTAGTTTGTACTTTTACTTAAAATTTCTTAAAAACCATTTGAGCATAGATTTTTCCCATTAAAAAAGGAGAGATTATAATCCCTCCTTCTAATCCATACACTATATAATTAGCGAGTGAATCGACCATCAAGTTATATATTGAAATTTTGTGCGATTTTATATTTCATTTGATCGTTTGCACTTTCAGCATCACGAACTAATAATTCGTTACGGCTTCCACTATTATTGTTTGCTATTATTACGTATACTCATTAAATTCCATGTCCATACTATTTAGCAACGGTAGTCCATGCCATTCGGATTGACCTCCAGCACATGATAAATCTATTTTTCTAATTTATGTATATTATTCAACTAATTCTACCATTAATCTTCTGTGCTACCTGTAGATCTTTTGTTTTAAATCCGCTATTTATAGCCCATCTATAAAATAGAAATGAAACAATTGAAATAAGTACCATATCCCATCCATAAGTTATAATATTTAACCCGCCAAATTTTTCACTTCCAATGTACGATATACAAATCATAAATAATAAATACCCCACAATCCATAATCCAGCTAAAAAATTCTTCTTAAATCCAACCCATTTTGTTTTTAATTGATAATAAAAATATATAGGTAAGCCCATAAGTATAATAAACATTACTTCTCCTGTTAATGGCCACCTTGCCCAATATAATGTTAATGATGCAAAAATGAACCCTAAAGGTGCGATAATTTTTAATCCCTTTATATAGAAAGGACGATGAAAATTAGGTGCAGTTTTTCTCAGAGTCATTACTGTTATTGGTCCAGTAACATATGAAATTAATGTAGCTACTGAAATCACTTCAGCTAAAACACCCCATCCTTTAAATAAAAATAAAAAAACAAAACAAATCATTAAATTAAACATCATGGCAAATCTAGGCACACCATATGTAGGATGTAATTTCCCAAAAACTTTAGGGAAATATCCATTCTTCTCCATTCCGTACAGCATGCGTGATGTGGTTGCCATATAAGTAGTACCTGTACCAGAAGGGGATACAAAAGCATCTAAATATAATACAATAACTAACCAATTAATATTTAGTGCTATTGCTAAATCAGCAAATGGTGAATTGAAATTTAAATTTGACCATCCGTTAATTATCATATTAGGATTTACAGCGCCGATAAACGCAATTTGTAATAATACATATATTATAGTTGAAATTAAAATAGATCCTACAACTGCCCGAGGAATGGATTTCCCTGGGTTCTTTGCTTCACCAGCCATATTAATTGGACTCTGAAAACCATTGAATGCAAAAATAACACCGGATGTTGCCATAGCAGTTAATACATTTGACCAATTAGATACATGAAAGTCCTGATGACTAGTAAAATTTTCTCCATGAAATCCAACGAATAGCAATGCACCAATTGTAAGACCAGGAATTACGATTTTAAATATAGTAATTAGAGAATTTACTTTTGCAAATAGACTAACAGTCCAATAGTTTAAAAAGAAATATATAATAATAAGTAAAGAAGCAGCTGCAAGACCTTTTGAAGTCAACATCCCATTGTCTACTAAATCCTTGGCCCAACTTGCCCACTCCCAAGGCCATGAACTCATATATTGTATTGAGGCTATAGCTTCAACTGGAATAACTGAGACGATGGCTATCCAATTCGCCCATGCAGCAATAAATCCTACGAAATCTCCATGTGAGTATTGGGTATATTTTACCATTCCGCCAGCCTCCGGAATCATAGCTCCTAACTCGCTATATGGTAAGGCAATAAATAATATTACAATCATTCCTAAGAGCCAAGAAAAGATAGCGGCCCCTCCTGATATTTTAGCAGCCTTCCATGCACCAAATAACCAGCCAGACCCTAAAATCGAGCCAATCCCAGTCATTGTGAGTGCAAAGGTTCCTAGCTTGCGTTTCATATTTTTCATTTTCCACACGCCCCTCGTTTACAAAATAAATAGGATTTTTTTATTTATTAACCATTTATTCATGTATACTAGCCCCCTTTTTATTTAAAGTAAGAATACAAATTTTATAGACTCATTCACCATAAAATTCATCTCCAATCAACTCTTTATATTGTATGTATACCCTTTATAATTCTCTCTAAACCTGAAATTTTTAACTATATTTGTTACGGAAAAACATCATAATCTAGTATGCCTCTATATTAAGAATATTTCAGTTCTAATAGACGAAAGTTCATCTTGTCTATGGTCTTAATTTGATAGGCGATACTACTCCCAGATGCACTCAAGCTAGATAAGGAACTGAAGGAAACTATTATAGAAATTTCTACATTTCTTTCGAAACATATGGTTCCCTTCTTACCAAAAACTCAACTCTAATTTAGTGAATTGATTAAGTGTATTGGGAGACTTTTATTGAGATAAATCTTCGGCAAATAATGACACCCCTTGTTTTTTATGCATATTCCTAAAAAGTATGTCACTCTTTCCCATTAATTAAGAAAATGCTAACGTGCTTTTAATCTCTAGAATAGTCCCAACTCTTAAGTTGATGGATGTGTGGCCGTACTCCATTGCTATCAAACAAAACAATGATAGTTACGGATGAATTAGCAATTATACGAATTTCATTTTTTTCGGCATTCTGCATCTAGACGGTATACCTATTAGCCACGGTAAAACTCTATTTCAAATCAAAAAAATAGATTACCTGCACACGAAAAAGTATAGTGCATAGGTAATCTATTTTTTTGAGATTAATAAAAACCTAATTTATTTTTTGAATTCTTCCATCAATAATAGACTGAATTGGTTCTTTTGATTTTTTTATGTAATCTACTAATGCTTCAAAATCAGTTGGTCCTGTTTCAGCATCTTTACCGTTTTTAAAGGATACAAATCCATCTCCACCTGAAGCTAAAAATGCGTTCGCAACGACGCTGTAAGTTTTAGAAGGAATCATTTCTTCTCCATTTGTTAGGCGAATACTTGTTACTTTTTCTCCATTAGGTTTGTTTGCATCCCAAGTGTATTGGATCCCTGAAATTTGAAGCATTCTTGTTATGTCTTTTTGCCATTGTTGATTTAAAATATCACGAATATCTTGACCCGTTAAATTTACTTTTATTAATTGATTTCCGAATGGTTGAATACCATATATCTCTCCCCATGTAATATCACCAGCATCTAAGTCATTACGAATACCACCAGGATTCATAAGTGCAATTTGAGATTGCATTGTTGCACGCTGGGCATCAGCAACTAAATTTCCAAGAGTAGATTCACCAGCCGTATTTAGTTTGCGATCTAGTGGAGCAATAGACTTACCTACAACTTCATTAACAAGAGGTGCGATTTTTGCTTGATATTTCTCCATCTTCTTCTTTATTTTTTTATCAGGCTCCATGCCTTCATGGTAAGTTGTAACAATTTCTGCTTTTTTCTCAACAATATCTTGTGTTTTACGATCAATCTTTACATCAACATCAGCAAAAGCCATACCGTAAGAATTTGCTTGTACGACAAGTTTATTATTAACAGTTCCATTTACATAAGTGTGGCTATGCCCACCAAAAATAACATCGACTTCTGGATCAGTCTCATTTGCTAATCGGACGATATCACCATTTGTTACGCCGTTCCCATCTGTTGTCCCCCCGTTATGTGCAAGAACAACGATAGATTTAACGCCTAGTTTTTTTAATTGCTTTACGGATTTGTTAATAGCTTCAACTTCATCTGTAATTTCTACATTCTTTAGCATAGTAGGCATAACAAGGTTAGGCACATCCGTTGTTACGACTCCGATAAATCCAACAGGAACTCCTTGTACCTTTTTTATAGTGAATGGTGGTAAAAATAAACGACCAGTGGATTTATTATAGAAATTTGCGGCAACATATGGGAATTTTGCACCTTTAAATTTCCCTGTTTTCTCATGGTATCCTCCATAAATAAGGCGTTTCATTTCTTCAACACCTTCATCAAATTCATGATTTCCTATAGTTCCAACATCGAATTTTAAATCATTTAGAAATTCAATGGTAGGTTCGTCTTGTAATAATGCTGAAACAGGAGTACTTGCTCCAACAACATCGCCAGCATGTACTTTTAATGTATTCGGATTTTGTTTTTCACGATCGCGTAAATAAGCCCCTAAGTACTCGATTCCCCCTGCATCTTTATTGTTAATTTTTTTTACTGTGTCTAGTTGCCCATGAAAATCGTTAATCCCGAGCATTTGCACATCTATGTAGCGGTTTGGTTCTGTACTTGCTTGGGCTGAAGGCACAGCGAATACACTAGTAAAAGTAACTGTACTTAATGCTAAAGCAACTGGAATGATTTTTTTCAACATAAAATTTCTCTCCCCTAATAATTAAAATCTTACATAATACGATGTTATTTTAATATATTAAGAGGATTATTTCTATAAAAATTCTACTAATTATAAAAATTAATAAGATTTTATCGTTTTCTGACAAAAACATTTCTTTATTTTGAGGATTATTCAAAATATTATCTTGATAGTAATATAGCAATCCACCTAAGAGACAAAAAACTCTAATCCATAAATTTTAGCCGTTAAGAAAAATATTCAACTCGAAACTAATAGAGATTTATCAACCTAACATTTCAATATCAATATTTAAAAATGAGCAAAAATTTCGTTATAGAAGATTTCAATTCTTTAAATTGGTTACAGTGGTGCACTACGCCGCATTCAAAAAGATGCTCCTGGATTTATCCAAGAGCATCTTTTTGAAACTTTATTTTTTATTTGTTTATGAACTATCTTATGATATTTAGTACTTCTCATATAAAAAAACATTTTAACAATCATATGGAAGGATACCTAACTATTTTCACGGAATCTCTAGGTATTCTACTGTGCTCACTTCAATTAATAAGCATCTGATTCATGGCTTTTCTTTACTGCATCTTTTGTTGCTTCGTTTGCAGCTAATGAACCTTGGCCATATTTTGATTTACTTACTTCGCGGCCTGGAAGTTTGTTTTCCGTTTTAGCTTCTTTCATTTTCTTTTCAATACCTTCTTTAACACGACGGCCATAATCTTCATCAGCTTGTGTGAAGTGTTCAATCATCGCATTCTGAATTCTTTTGTCACATACTGCAAGTGCTTCAGATAGATTTTTAACCAACTCATTTCGTTCCCACTCCTCAAAACTACGATACGTGTGACCTGCTTGACCATAATTATTAGGACGATCGATTGGTGCACTCATAGCAGCCGCATTGTAAGTTGGTTGGTGTGGATGGTGCTTTTCTTGTTTTGCATCTTTATAACCACCCAGCATAGATGGCTCATAGTTAATATGCGGATTTTCTCCAGACTCTTTCGGATTACGCATATCCATTTGACCACGATGTTGATTTGTACGAACAGGTGCTTTAGGTGCATTAACAGGTAATTGTAGATAGTTTGCACCAACGCGATAACGTTGCGTATCTGAATAAGAGAAAGTACGACCTTGCAGCATTTTATCATCTGAGAAGTCCATGCCATCAACAAGTACTCCTGTACCAAAAGCAGCTTGTTCAATGTCTGAATGGTAATCAACTGGATTACGATCAAGAACCATACGTCCTACTGGTAACCAGGGGAACTGCTCCTCTGGCCAAAGCTTCGTATCATCAAGAGGATCAAAATCGAGTTCTGGATGATAATCATCCTCCATAATTTGTACAAATAGCTCCCACTCTGGATAATCTTTGCGCTCAATTGCTTCATATAAATCTTGTGTTGCATGACTAACATTCATTGCTTGAATACTGTTTGCATCTTCTTGTGTTAAATTTCGAATTCCCTGCTTCGGCTCCCAGTGATATTTCACCAATACCGCTTCGCCTTTTTCATTTACCCATTTATAAGTGTTCACACCAGATCCCTGCATATGGCGATATGTTGCTGGAATACCCCATGGAGAAAATAAAAATGTAATCATATGCGTTGCCTCCGGGGTACGAGAAACAAAATCAAACATTCTCTGAGGATTCGCCACATTCGAAACCGGATCAACCTTAAACGCATGAATCATATCTGGGAACTTCATCGCATCACGAATAAAGAAAATTTTTAAATTATTCCCTACTAAATCCCAGTTACCATCTTCCGTATACATTTTCACTGCAAAACCTCGTGGATCCCTTGCTGTTTCTGGTGAGTCCTTAGCTCCAGCTACTGTAGAAAAACGAACCATTAACGGTGTTTTTTTGCCAGCCCCCGAAAACACTTTCGCACGAGTATATTTTTCTACCGGCTCATCTCCAACTTTTCCATACGTTTCAAAATACCCAAATGCTCCAGCTCCTCGCGCATGTACTACACGTTCTGGAACCTCTTCTCGATCAAAATGAGAAATTTTTTCGATGAAATGATAATTTTCAAGTGTTGCTGGACCACGATTCCCAATTGTTCGGATATTTTGATTATCCTTCACAGGGTGCCCCTGTCGTGTTGTCAATGTCTCACGTTTCATGTCTTGTTCATCTAGAGAATTCATGTCCTGGTTTTCTTCCATAATTGAAAACCTCCTCAAAATTATTCACCTTTAGGTATTTCCATTTATTAGAAAAAATATGATGGAATTGCAAATTATTTATCATGTATCAATTAACAATGATATAGTTGTAATCAGTCCTTTAAGAATAATAGGAGTGCTTCATGTGTTAATTTCCCACTATATTCAAATGGTACAGTTGCATCTGAATCATCATGAATAACAAGGGTAGGTATATTAATCTTGGCTAAATCGCCTCTGAAGTCTGTTTTGCTGAAAGCAGCGATATCCCTATTGTAAAGTCGAAATGATACTATCCCAATTAATAAATATTACTAACTATATATCTAGATTAATATCTGTCATATTTTTTATATACAAGATTAATTAGATTTAAAAAAAGATTTCTTTTTCTTTACTCGTAATAAATCACCTGTCCACCCTTTGAATCGCATATACATATACATACCTCCTGTTGTGAAAATAATAAATAAGAGAGCAATTAAATAGCTATATTTCCATTCTAGTTCAGGCATATATTTAAAATTCATCCCCCACAATGCTCCTAAGGCCGTCAAAGGCGTACTTACAGCAGTTAATACAGTAAGAGCTTTCATAATCTCATTCCCACGATGTGAAGAAACAACTTCTTGTAAATGAATCATCGTGTCCAATTCTTCTTGGTACTCTTTAACAAGTTGTAATCCACGCTCTAATTTTACGTTTGTTTGTTTATAACAAAGAGTGTTTGTTAAGTTTTCTAACCAAGCTTCTTTCAGGCCTTGTAACACTTCTTGTATTAAGCGAAACACATGTGTGTTCATAAATAGTTCATGACGAATATGATAAATTCTTTCTAAAACTGCTATGTTATTATGATGATAAAAATCCCATAATACATTTCTGAAATTGTTTTCGAAATAGTCAACCTTTCGCAAGTAGTGAGATATAAACATTGATAAAATAGCACATAATCCTTCAGCGGAACTATTACAATTTTTCACACTAAAAGAGGAATTATGTATTAATTTTTGAAAATCCTCTTCCTCTTTTTCCTGAACCGTTATGAGTATTCCATGAGCTACGAAATAATGAAGAAATTTTTGAATTTTGGCGTCCTTTTTATCTTGATCATATAAAAACGAACCATATACACAAGTTTGACTTGATGATAACGTATAAACATATAATCCATTTTCACAAGGAGAACTTATTTTCTTTATAAATTGAGAGAGATAAGATGTTACATCACGAGGGATTATAGAAGAAAGTTTTTCAAGCTCACTAGTTTTCACATGATACCAACTCCATTTCGTCATTTTTATGCATTCCATATTATTCTTCCTTTCTAAATAGTTTTATGTTTGATCGAATCATATCCGTAATATGAAATTTGTATGTAGGTATTCATGTCTTGGAGGAAAAGTTTTTAGATCAACTAAATTACAAAATAAAGTGAAACTTTAATCAGTGGGGGTTTTCTTCATCCCCCACTGATTATTAGCCCTCACCAATCGGACTTTAATGGCATAGAAGGTCTTATTCTATTAAAAGGAAGACCCCCTATATATTAGCTATTTTTATTCTCAATTTTAAACATTTCCTCTATATAAGCACTTTTTATCTTTTCTTATAAAGCATTTTTTATATGTGGAAAAGAAGCTACATAATTGGGCACGTCTATTCAACGAACTCCATTTCGGTCGTTATTATAATTTAGATTCATATACAGATTGATTGGTGATGTCGTCAAATACTTGACTTCCAATCATGTAGTATCCATGAAGTGCAGCCTCTTTCGAAGCGTCTACCATACGGAAAGAAGAAATTTCACCTTGTATTTTTTCAATTCGTTTTTTGTGGAGATCTACTATTCCTCCTGTCCAAATAATAGTGTCATACTGGTCTAACTTAAATTGTTCTTGTAATACACGCATAACGTCTTGGAAGTGTGCATCCAACTCTTTTTGAATCAAAGTATGAACCTGACTTGTCTGAGGATCTTCTTCTCGACCTCCATATCCTTTTTCTAATATGTTTGGCATATCGTTAATATGCAATTGATTACTTTCACCCGCATGATTCTGCACGATATTCTTAATATTTTTCAAGGGCTTGCTACATCCTAGTTCCGTCTCATAATGATTTAAAATGACATTCTGTTTCATATCTGTCATTTCTAATGTACGAAATCCACCATCAATAATTAAGATACGATCTCGTTCCTGAATGATTCCCTCTTTTAAGAAATAGGCATGTAAAGCGACCGGTTGCTGAAGAATTAAAGCATTTTCCACCGTAATAGTAATAAATTTTCCATCAATTTGCACAGAAGTTTCTTTTTTTAGTGCACGTTGTAATTGCTCATGCTGACTACCAAAACAAGTGACAGGAAGCCCGGTAACAACTAAAGGTAACACGACATTTTCTTTATAATCCTTTGCAATGCAACCAAATATTTGTTGTTTAAACCGTTCGCTTTCATAATAATTTTCTATTTCTTCGTCAAATGGAGGAAGCAATGAAGCGTCAGATTGATGCGCTTCATTTCCCATATAGTATGCAAAGTCTAAATCTATAAAACTTACCTTTGTTAAATCTTCACTTTCATCATGATTAGGTACAGGGGCTAGTGTGGAAGCTTCACTCTTAATCGTCACCTCAGAATCTACATCCTGTCGATATGCCCGCTTAGTAAAACCAATTCCTACATCAATTGCATACAGAGATTTCATACTTTCTTCCTCACTTTCTCTTTTTAGAATTAAATCTAAGCACTCTCTTCTTTCATATATTTCTTTTCATTTTTCGTTTTTTCTCCGTCTATGTCCTTACTGTTTTGATTTATTTCGTTATCCTTTTCATCTGTTTTCTTTTTGTTCGTTTCGTTTTCTGTTAAGTCTTTAATGGTAGAAATGACAACTGGTGTGGCTGTAAGCAGTTGTGGTAATGTTTGTTTTGCAACATTAGCTGCAGTTACAGAGAATTGTTTACTTGTTTCGGTTACCTTCTCCAATGTTTCCTTTATGTTTCCTTCTTGCAATTTTTCTTTTACGCTTTTTCCTTTTGTTTGTATCGCTTTCCGATTTTCCTTTTTTAATAAGGAGACTATAACTCCAGTCGTAATCCCAATCATAGCGTATTTAAATATTGTATGTTTCATTTTTTCTCACCCTTCTCCACTTTTATTTTCTTCCATGCTACAAGCTAAAATAATTACCTTACCTATTGCAATCTATTAGAGAGAATGATAGTTTTGCGGTTGCCTATCACTCGCCGTTAGTGTTTCATCTGTTACTAGGAGTAAAATTCTCCCTTGATCTAGTTTTTCTTCATATAAGTTAGCTTCCTCCTTCGACAACCCCATTTCTTCCATTTGATTTCGGAGCTCGTCCCCTTTTTTGGAGAAAAAGTTGATAATACTTGTGCCCAATCCTTGTTCTTTTACTCCAATCGTATTTATGTTTGTATCATCCGCAATCTTTTTTGTTATATGTTTTTCATGTGTTAAGACGTAAATGTCATCTTGGTGAATCCCTTGCAATTCTAGCTCTTTTACTTTCATAACTACTTCCTGTTCATTATCATATTCATGAACCACCGGTTTTCTTTCATTCTTATGCATCTTATTTTTCCTCCTTTAGATTTTTTATTTAGTTGTTATGTAATATGTAATACACCTATTTTAAAAATGTTAAACCTAAATTTTCAAAAAATTTCACACGATAGATTATTAATGTTTTTGAATATTAAAGAGATGTCACGAGCACTTTCCTTTGATAGCAGTGTTACAAATAACGATTTGTGTAAAAGGCATGTCCCTTATTTTATAGAAAATTTCTATTTAGAAAAATAAAAAACACTCCTTTTCAAAGAGTGTTTTTAAAAAATATAACCTAATAGTAATGTTTCTATTTTAATCGCAGAAAGAAAGTCTTTATTAAAACATATGGTTGCTAATTTAATTGCAATCTTCCTTGCACCCAAGCAGCAATATCATTTATAACATACTCGGGGATATTAGCAGGACATAATATTCATCTGGTTTACTTATTTCCCCATCACCCTCTGTAAAGAAATGATTTAACTTTGGATATAGTCGATAATCAACGTTACCTCGTTCTTTTAGTTGTTCTTTCCAAAGAGGGATTTCGATTTTCGATTGAACTTGATAGTCTCGTTCTCCTTGAATAATAAAAAGCGGTGTCTTTTGTTCTTTTGACATTTCCACTGCTTTCATTTTACGTATAGAATCCTTACTTCACAGGATTTTTTTGCTGTTTTCATTATATCCTTACTATACAAATGAAAATATACAATCATACTAAATATACAAACTTTGCATAAAAAAATGATTTTATAGTATCTTTTTAATATCCATGTCCGCCTTGCCAACCACCATGTCCGCCTTGCCAACCACCGTGTCCGCCCGGCCAACCACCATGTCCGCCTTGCCAACCACCATGTCCACCTTGCCAACCACCGTGTCCGCCTTGCCAACCACCGTGTCCGCCCGGCCAACCACCGTGTCCACCTTGCCAACCACCGTGTCCACCGTGTCCACCTTGCCAACCACCGTGCCCGCCTTGCCAACCACCATGCCCGCCTTGCCAACCACCGTGTCCACCTTGCCAACCACCGTGTCCACCCGGCCAACCACCGTGTCCGCCTTGCCACCAGCCTGCATAGCCTTGTCTCTGTGAGTTCATTCCTTCGCATCCCTTCTTATTAAAAGTTCAAATACTGTAACTGGGTATTCTCTAAATATAATTATGTATCCCAAAAATAAATGTATCCGCAAACATCCCGATTCTTGGTAAAGTAATTATCTAATGAAAAAAACATTTTCGCGGGATAAAAAATAATACGATTTGCATGAAAGAATAACCATACACTGTTATCCCTCCTTTAAACACCTATTTAAGAAAAACTTAAGAAATTCACTTCTAAATTCATAAGAATTTTTTCCTATACTTAAAATAAGTAATTTAACAAGAGGAGAAACGATCATGAAGAAATTTGTAATTTGCATAATAGGAATAGGTCTTCCTATATACTTACTACCTTTCATATTACGCGGGGATTTAGACAGATTTAATCCGATTGCTGAAGAAAAAAATGTATATGCGGTTGCAAAAGGATATGGTGTTCCGGATTATCATCATAAAGGACGAGCTATGTACGCCCTAAAAGGTGTTGATGAGTTAAACAATGAAAAAGAATATAAAGTTGGAACGAACACCCCTAATGATTTTATTAGAAAAACTTTCTTAAAGATTTATGTAAAAGGAAAATATGTTTATTCTTACGATATTATTGCAGAAAAGGATATTCCGGAGAAAATAAGAGATCAATTAAAAATAGTAAACAAATAAAAAATAAGCTGATTTTTTATCGGCTTATTTTTTTCATTCCCTTATCTTCTCCAGTCCAAAGAGTCGTCTTTGTTTCAGCATCAGCGATAAGATATTTTACTCGGAATTTTTTTTCTGTTTCTGTCCATGATGCTATTAAGTAAATTTGTCTATTCGGATTAATTTTAGGATTTTCTTGTGTACCCGCTGTCTTACTTATCCACGGTCCTATTTCGGATTTCATAGTCGATTGTAAATCTTTATATAGAACTGTTTTCTGTATATGATTTTCAGCGTCATGAAAAGGGACATAGAAAGAACGATACGTATGATTTTTAACCTTACTATAAAAAACTTTTGGATTTTCAAAGATTTTACTTGCATTGTTTTCTGTATAGGAAATCTCTTTTGAAGAATCCTCTGCATTTGCCATCCCTTGTACACTTAGTAAAAGAAAGCTACAAGTAAACAAAACCGCTATCATTTTTTTCATATTAAACTCCTTCAATTTTTTAATATTTATACCCAAATAAGGTTATTTCATGCGAATTGATCCATTCAAGATCTGGATATACATCAAAAATGCTAGCAATTACTAAAAAAAGACTCTTACATAGTAAGAATCTTTTTTATATAATCTCCATCGATTTATTAAACTGATTATCATTGTTTCAATAGCCATTCTTCCATTACTTTCACTGTTTCACCTTGTTGTGCTTTTGACGTAATTAAGCTCGCATTATCACCTTTTTGCTCACCGTACATGCCAAAATGAGCATGGTTTCCGCCTTTTATCATGTGCATAGTTGTATTCTTTGACATAAACTTTTTATTGTCCTCTATTTTTTCTACAGTTGCTAACGCATCTACTTCTCCATAAATTGATAACATCGGGATCGATTTCGTAGAGAAGTCATCTGCAGGATACGAACCTAAGAAAATAATCCCGTCTACCTTTTCTTCATGTTGAAAGGCATACTTAGAAATCATAGCTCCGCCCATTGAATGCCCCGCAACATACCATTTTTGAACTTCCGGATACTTTTCAATTACACTACCTACCTCATTGATTCCAAGTATCGCTAAGTTTAATGGTAATTTAGGCATTACTACAAAATGTCCATCTTTTGCAAGTGCTTCCCCTAAGTAACTATAAGCCTCCGCTTCTACTTTAGCTCCTTGATAAAAAATAACCCCTATTTTAGCATCTTTCTCTCCAAAAACTATATAATCTTCATCTTTTTTATCATCCACTAATGACAACGCCTCTTCCGTCGGTTTATAACTAAACTGAGACCAAACAAAAAAACTAATACTTCCTATAAGTAAAATACCTAGTAAAGAGTACAGAACAATTTTCATCCACTTCTTCACATATATGCCCTCCCTAAGATGTGTATATTCTATACTTTAGATTATCATTAATAAACATAAAAACTCGAGCATTTTTATTATGCTCAAGTTTTCATTTACGTCTTTAATTCATACTATAAATGGTCCAAGATAAATATGTAGCAAATGTAGTCCATAAAAAATACGGGATTAGCAACCATGCCGATACTTTAGATAAATTGGAAGAAAACATAATGAGAAGTAACGTAGTAATAGCGACTAGTAAACAATCTACAGTTGCTAAAAACAAATTCTTTTGGCTAAATTGAAAATAGCTGAACGCTTGATTGAATATATAATTTAAAAGGAATAAAAACCAAAATGTTTTTGGCTTGAATCCATAGTTGTTGTAAATAATTGCAACTGATAATGCAATAAGTCCAAATAATACAGCCCATATCATTCCGATTGTCATACCAGGAGGTGTCCAAAACGGCTTTTCTAACGCATCATACCAAGTACGATCAATAGGAAATAAAACACTAGAAACATAAAACAAACCATATGTTAGTAAAAATACTATAATACTAGATTTTTTCATAAACATTCTCCTTTTTAATAGAAGGTTTTAGAAACTCTATATGATTCGTATGCTCTTTCAATGAATACAACTTTAATACGTAAATAGACATTATAACCTTTACATATCAAATTCATATTGACTCGTGTATTTTATATAGATTCTTTCATACTTTTATATGCACAAAGGGCTCTCTCTCGTGCTGCCTTATGATCAACAACTGGCAAAGGGTATGTATCTCCTAGCTTTATATTGGCTTTTTGTAAAATATGCTCAGGTGCTTCCCACGGTTTATGTATATATTTATTAGGCATATCTCTTAATTCTGGTACCCATTTTCTTATATACTCCCCATCTTTATCAAACTTTTCACCTTGTGTGATCGGGTTAAAAATACGAAAGTACGGTGATGCATCTGCCCCACTTCCAGCAACCCATTGCCACCCCATTGTATTATTTGCAATATCAGCATCTAATAGTGTATCCATAAACCATTTTGCTCCTTCTTGCCACGGAATTAACAAATGCTTTACAAGAAAAGAGGCTACAGCCATTCTTGCTCGGTTATGCATAAAACCTGTTTGCCATAGTTCCCGCATTCCTGCATCAATAAACGGGTAACCAGTTTTGCCCTTCTGCCATACTCTTAATAACTTCTTTTCATTATTCCACGGAAAATATTCAAAGCTCTTATTAAGAGGTTTATATACTGTAAATGGATAATGATATAGCAAATAATAAGAAAACTCTCGCCAAATAAATTGACGTATAAAGCTATTCACTTGTTGTTCAAAAAGACTACATTGTTTTTCGTTACTTTTATTTATTAAGTAATGATACATTAGCTTTACTGATATTTGACCAAATGAAAGATACGGTGCCAACATCGAATGAGCATTTTGATTTGGAAAATCCCTTCCTTCACTATAAGAGACTAATTTGCTAGAGAAAAATTTCTTACATGTTTTGTATGCCCCTTCTTCTGTAGGCTCCCATATTGATTCCATATGAGATGTCCACGGTATAGTCGGCAACAAGTGTAATTCTGAAACAGATAAACTTGCTGGTAAAGAACTTCCCCATTTTATACTCTGCACTTTACTAATAGGTTTAGATATTACCTGCTTTTGAAATGCATTATAAAAAGGCGTAAAAACCTTATATTCAGTGTTATCTTTCTTTTTAATAATCCACGGTTCTAATAATAAATGCGAATTAAATTCCTTACAGGTAATACCTTTATCTTCTAACATCATTTTCATTTTTTGATTAGATTGTAATCTATCCGGATCATAACAAATATTCCAATATACAGCCGTTATACCTAACTGTTCTATGAGAGAAAGTATTTCTTCCATTGTATTTCCTTTGCGGATTATTAAAGTAGATCCCAATGCCTCAAGTTGCCTCTTTACATCTATTATAGTATGGTGTAGCCACCACTTTGACGCACTTCCTATTGAAAAAGTTTCATCATATACATATAGCGGAAGAACCTCACCAGACTGAGCAGCTTCAAATAGAGCTGGGTTATCATATAAACGGAAATCTTTTTGAAACATAACGATGATTTTATTTTGCATGGCTATCCTTTCTAATTCTTAAAGCACAATTCATTCTTTATTAGAACAAATACTTCTGTTATTTTTAAATGATTATAAGAATCATTTTTTGTAATTGCAAACAAACTCTTCTATCTTTAATGGATTTTTCCAACTCTTAATAAAGATAAAAATATAATGCACTTTGTACTTATCTTAAACTCTTATAAAATAAAAAAGAAAATGGAGAGAAAGATGAAAAAACAATTTTATAAACAATCAAACTTAAATACATCTATAGATTCAACAATCCTATGGACTTTTCAAAACCAAAATGCCATAAATACACTTTTGAATGAAGGTAAGCTTATAGCCGATCCTATTTTTGTTAGTAAAGAAGATTGCACAGCATATAAATACATTGTAAGACGCATGAAACAGAAAGGTATTGACTTTATTATAGATTTACCCATTTGGGCATGGCATTCATGCAATGGTTACCAAAAGAAGCCTACTTATGAGACTGCAAGAGAATTACTATCAGATATTCAATTAGAGAAAGAAATATACCTCATCGAATTCACATGTCCTAATTTTTTATTCATGTTAACAAACTATAGCCGATGGTGCGACATTTATTTTAAACTTACTGGCAATCCTAAAGCAAGTGTAACAAATGATGAAGAAAAATACTTATTTAATCTTTACCCTACCATTGAGGAAGAATGGGAATATCATCATATCCAAGCAACTCTACCCTACCTAAAAAAAGAATGGATTATACAAATAACTGAACTTAGTAAAATGAATGGATTTAACAAATAATATTGTTTATGAATGCTTTAATTAAGCATTCATAAACATAACAAATAGTCACATGAAACTAATACATTTAAAATAGCTTTTTTTATAATGGAATCCTAAATAAGCTCCTTACTACTATGATTTTGTATACATGCAGTTTACTCATTTAGTTTTGGTCTAGTTTGTAAATATAAACTCAAATCTGGACTTGAACCGTTAATAATTATATCTCGAACAATTTTAGAAAGTACCATACTATAAACTAATCCATTATCTCCATACGCATAGATAAAGTGACAATTTGGAAATTCTTCATACATTCCAATTATAGGTAAACCATCATGAGTACCACCATAAAAAGCACTTAAATAAAATTCAGGTTCAACTGTTATATTGGGAAAGAGCTTATTAAATTCATTCACTAATTTCTCTTTTTTATGGATTAATTTTGAATCTCTTTCTTGAGCAATGTTTGTATCTTCATCTAATCCACCTATAATAATCCTATTATCTACAGTAGTTCTCATATAAATATATGGTCTCGCAGTTTCCCAAATGAGAGTGCGTTTATACCAAGAAGATAAATCTTCCACAGGATTAGTAACAATTGCATATGAGCTAATCAGTGTAGCGTTCTTTTCCTTTTTAAATTCCAATCCTTCATATCCTGCAGCCACAATTACTTTATTGGCAGTAATAGAATTGCCCTCCTTTGTATAAAAGATAGCACATTCTTTCTCTAACTTTTTGCCAACAATCTCTGTATCTTCATAAATGTGAACTCCTTTATTAGAGGCTTGTTCTAATAAACTATGTGTAAATTTATAAGGATTTATTTCACCATCATTATACGTATAAATAGCTGCACGTTTTTTAAATGGATATCTCTGTCCAATTTGTTTTTCTGATAACCAAACCGCTTTAAAATCATGCTTATGTAAATAATACAGTTCCTTTTCTAATTTCTTTATATCCTCTTTATAACTTGCATAATATAAGCTGTCACGTCGTTTAAAGTCAGAGCAATAAGGCAAGTTTTGATCAGCATATTCAATATCATTAATAGCTTGTTCACATAATTTCATATGCTTAACTGCATACTCTTCCCCAAATGTATTTACAAGTTCATAAAACATCTTATCACCTAAATATTGAATAAGTGCTGTATTTGTAAGGTTACTTCCATGTCCTACCTTTCTTTTATCAACGATAACAATATTTAAATCTGATTCACTCAAATAGTATGCTGATTGAGCACCCGAACTTCCTGCTCCTATTATTAGTACGTCACATTTTATATCTTCGTCCAAACGAGGATAAGAAGGTGTATTAGAAAAAGTCGTGTTCCAATATAATTTCCCTTTCTGTAAATCCATTTTAATTGCACCGTCCTAAATAAAATAGTTATATCCCCATCGGTATCTCCAAATCATTCTTACTATATACTTCTTATCAAAATTATCTTGCTATCATGAATAAAGGTTTTCATAAACCTAAAAGCCTTGTCTTAAAAATTTTTTCGAAAAAACGTCAAATAATTTTTTATTTTTATTATAAAAAGAGCAAAAGATCTCCATTTATAGAAGATTTCTTTTACTCTTTTCAAAGGAAATAACTCCAAATATTTAACATATTATAGTATCTACCAAATAAAAGTTGCTTATCTATCGATAACTTACACATAAGAATACATTTGTTTCACTACTTTATTAACAGAAACTTTAACAACCGTTTCTTTTTCCCCTGTTCTATCAATCTTGAAACCATGAACTTTAACATCAGACGGTACTAGTGGATGATGACAAATCATATCTATACTCTTCTCAATATTTTCACTAACATTTTCTTTTCCACTTAGCCATTCCTCAAGGCTACCACTTGAAAATTCAGGCATACAATTTTCAAAGAGATAGTCTAGTTCCTTGTTATTTGTTATAGAATCACGTTGAATTTGTAGATTAACTACATTAGTTTCTTTATCCTCTATTCCGACAACAAAAATTTCTTCCACATTTTCTTCATAAATAGCAATAATAATAGATCTCATTATATCTCCAAAAGGATGTACAATTACGGAATCGTAGCTGTGTATAGTCAACATGTTTTCTTGTTGAATGTTAGTTACTTGTTGGATAATAGGCTCTATTCCTTGTTCCATCTCTGTTAACAATAAAACCTTTTTATGCTTTGAACTCATATATAGCACTCCTTCTTCATGATTGTATTTATGAAACTTTTAAGCTAGTAACAATGATTCATTACATGATTTTTACCAGTTTTTCCAGCGTCCCTCTGAATCAACACTTGCAAGTCTGACCCATCCATTTTGAACTTTTTCTCGAAATGTGAAATCATTATTTAGCAAACGTTCTATATATTTAGTAGGCGCTTGAATTACAATGAGTAAACGAAGTGGTGAGTGATACGTTTCACTATCTGACTGCATAACGGATTGCCAAGGTAAGCCTGATAACAAATCACTTGCATTTCCTTGCATAACACCGAGACCTGCCGTAACGGTTTGTGTTGTTTTGTTTCCACTACCATAATAATGAGGAGCTACAGTTGAAGCGTAATATTGTAGATTGATCCACTGCGCTACTGTTCCTGGTCCCGCTATGATGCTAGCTAATATATCGCCATTTTCATCCTGTTTCCAATCATAATTATGAAGGAAAGCCCTACCTTCTAAGTCACAATCCTGAGTCAATTCACGCTGCCCGATAATAAAAGATGCATTACGAGCTAATCCCCATTCCGGACGTATTTCACTCCAATCTTCTGCAAATCGATGTGCCTCTTTACTCGGATTTTTTATTTTCATTTTAAAATTAGGCAATTGTGTTAAACGCTCTCTATTTGCCTCTTGGCTCACATTTGGCATAACCGACTCAATATTATCAAATGCTTCTTGCGCAGCTTCCGAAAGTTCTGGAACGTAAATCCAGTCCAATTCGTCCACTGTTGTTTTATGTTCAGCTGCTGCAAAAATGGTATCCTCAGGAATTTTAATGCCTTCAGCAGACAATGCCTCTCTTACTTCTGGAAGATTACATAATGTAGCAAAAACTCTTGCATTGAACCCTCCTGCTGCTCCGCCACACGCACCACACTCAAGCGCTGCAGCATAAGGATTGTTCGTACTTTGACTACTGTGTCCGCACATTACAACTAAAGGAGCAAATTTTTCTGTCAGTCCCACCATTTTTAAAGCTTGACGCACATAGTTCACTTTTTCTTCTTTCGTAAAACCGATAGGTATCTCACATTTTGTATCATGGACATGATTAAGTGAGAATGTTGTATTAGGTTTTTGTAACATATTTTTACGAAGGTTACGAATGAAGCCACCTACTCTTCTTGGCACAAAACTCCTTGTTATCATTTGTAAACCAAGTAAAGGGCCACTTACCTCAGGTAATAGCATACTTGTCAATACATTTTTTTTCATCGTCTTAAACGTATAACTTACTGAGCTGTCTATCTTCTTACGTTGCTCATAAGATTTATATTCATTTTCATCCGCGAGTTCTTTTATTTGATGTTTCGGTTTTAATATAACTGGCAAAGAAGGATGGCTGTTATTACTGCCTAGTTCACTAGTCGCAATTGGTAACCCAAAGAAGCCAGCTATTCCAAACGTTTCAAACGGACCTAATTTTTCAAGGTGGCGACGAAACGGTTCTGAACGGACATCAATACAAAATGCTAATTGAGCTACTACACGCTTTTTATCATTCGTTGCACGTTGTTTAGAAGAAATCTTCTTCTTTAATTGCTCTGCATGCGTCTGTTCCCAAGCTTCCAGCCAAAGTTTCTTACGAGTATTTTCATCAAAACGATAAGCAAATGCTAATAATTCGCTTTGTTCAGTGGCAGACATTTGTAACCATTCCCGTGTTGAAATATCCCCCCAATAGATCCAAGAAGCTATAAGTGGGACAATCGAAACTTTTTTCTCAGCCTTTTGATTTTTTAAAGGTAAATAAGGTTTTACAATAGCCAGCTCCATTGAAATTCGAACTGCTAAATATTCTATAACGAGTGCCTGTTCCTTAATTGATTGTTGGGAGCGCCATCGTATCATTCCTGCCCACCCAGGCAAAGAAAGTAAGTGCCCTTCAAGGTAAGCTTGCCTGTTAGATTCAGGAATTCCTAGTTCAGATAATGCTTTTGTTAAAGCTCCCTGGGCATCCTGTGGCCAATCTTTTAAAACTTTACGCTCATTTTTACTGAGCGCTGGATCAAATGTAATAAGGTGATGCCATGCACGATACAAACCTTTCTCTCGGTTTGGCATCGTCCAACTTGATCCGGAGTCATCAAGATATAATTTACACCATTTAATAATATGGTAATTAAGAACATCTGATAGGTTGTCACCCTTTTGATTCTCTATAAGTGAACTGATTGGTTGCATAGAAGAGTCTTCCATACTCCCTGTATTTATATAACTTATTTCTTCTGCTAATTTATTTAATTCTGGCGATGATAATAAACTAGAAGGTAATCTCTCTAACTTTAAAGCTTCTTGGCAAAAACGCTCTGCTGTCTCTCGCGGAATATGAAAAGATTGTGAATCAAGCCAACGAGACAAGCCTATTTGTAAAAATGATTCCTCAATCTCACCTTTCGCCTTTGCCGAATGAATCATGGAGGCACTAGGATAAATATCTACATTACGAGCTTCTTTTAACCAATTTGCGACTTGTTCAAATGATTGCTTTTCAAGCCCCATCCAAGGGTGATGAGCTGCGAATGTAGAGATAGGCCAAAGTGGTGCAATCACTCGGCTAGCAGATTCAACTAAATCATTCATATTCTTTTCTTGTATTTCAATGTTTGTATCTTTCTTTTTTAAAGTTTCTTTCGTTACGATTGACTGTATGCTCATCACGAATTACCTCCCTTTGATACATAATGTTTCAGATAGCTTGGGTGACTTTCTACTGACTTTCGTCTCGCCTCACCTACTCGAACTAACCAAAGATAAAGTACAGCGAATAAAGTAGAAGATTGATTACGAGTAACGAAAGTACAAATAACACTACTAAATAGTAAGATACATATAACAAAAATAACGGCTGGAGCTGAGGGTTGAACACTTTGATACATGTCAGTATGCAACCATTTATAAAGAGAGTTATGAACAGTAAAGTAAATGAGAGAAAATCCACTCAAAACTATTAAGCCAGCAATTCTTCCCATTCTTCCCTCTCCAAAAACAACAAGCTGTTTCCACGAAAAGTATAATGACCATCCTAAGATTAACGCACTAACTAATTCATACCCCTCTCCAGAAGTCATAAACCAGAAAGCAATTGCTATAAATAATCCTAAAACACGTCCGAACATAATCCATAAATTGGACATCTTTTCATTAGATTGCTTCACTCCATCAAAACGTTGTACGGAAGAACCAGCTTGTAAAAACAGTGTGGCTTTAAATAAACCGTGTAAAATTAAATGAATAACAGCTGCTAAATAGGCCCCTAATGCGCATTGAATCAGCATAAATCCCATTTGTGCAATCGTCGAACCTACTAGCTGACGTTTATAATCAACTTGGACTAAACTAATTCCTGTACCTATTAAGACAGAAATACTAGAGAAAATGAGTAAAATGATTTGTGCAATATCATCATGAAAAAGTGGCGAAAATCTAGTTAACATGATACCGCCAGCATTTACTAAACCCGCATGCATAATAGCAGAAACAGGAGTTGGAGCAACAGCTGATTCAATTAACCATCTTTGGAAAGGCCATTGTGCTGCTGGAATCATCACAGCTACTATAATCAATAAGTTAATTCCTGTTTTCTCCAATGTTCCAAATTGAGCTACATTTTCATTCGTTAAAACTGATGTTAACTGCCACTGTCCAGTTATTTGAAACAACCAAATGATAGCTGATAGCAAGGCAATCCAACTTATTGTAAATAAATAGCCTGAGATTTTTGTTGCTTCACTAACTACCTTCCACCCTTTATTTAGCCCGATGAGTAGAACCAATCCTATAAGAGTTGCTCCCCAACACATAATCATGAAGCGAAGATCATCGCTTAACCATGCAACCGAAGATACACCTGTAGTAAATGTAAAAAGTGCAAAGTATTTTCGATATGAGCGGTCTCCCATTAAGTAACGTACAGAAAATCGCTGAATGATTAAACCAATTGTAAGAACGAAGAAAGCCATGAACCAAGCTAAAGTATCTAGATGCCAAGGCCCCACAACTCTATCTCCATTGTGATTAACAAGTGCAAGTAAAGAAACCAATGAAGGCAAAGCAGCGATACCAATATGGATATGAACAAAACGTAAAGGCATCCTTGCATGTAAAAACAATAATCCACTTAGCCAAGAAGCACTAAGCGCGATAAAAAATAATGTTAACAGTGTTGATGAACTTAGCGAAATTAACATGTAAAATACTCCCTTCCAAACGAAAATAACTTATAAAAATTCCTTTTCATTACGATAGTTTTTTTAATTTTAATTTTCATTCACTCTTTTTCGTACATCGTTTTTTTCCATAAAAAAAACCGACAACTTCCATAATTCAATGATTTTATATCATCATTGAATTATGGAGATTGTCGGTTTCACTTCAACTAACTTCAATAAAGTTTTTTGAAGAGCTCCCATTTTATAGAGGATAGTAATATATGTATTACTCCTATGAAAAATAACAGTATATCTCTGATCTCCTAGATTATGCAATCAATATATCAATTTATGTTATGCGCTATCTTTTCATTAAGAAACTTTTTCATTTAGTCAATATTACATATTAAAAAAATGCTAAAGCCTTAATTATAGCAAACAGTTAAAATAAGCATCTATTAATTTTTAAAACAATTATAAGATAAACCATATTAAGCAGTTTGTCAATTTATTTATCCGTTTTGCGAATCAAAATTCATTATACATAAATAATTTCAAGTTTTCTTGTTTTCTAATCATTACCTTGTTAATAAGATAAAATAAAGTACACAACTTGTAGATTTCTTAATTACCTCACTGCATTTTTAGTGTATCTTCCACTACCCCTACAGTGATTTTAATTTTTAAAATTTCTCCTCAAGATTATGGAACAATTTAAAAATCATTACTCGTTCACCAGTACGAGAACTTATATCCGTATGAAAACTTTTCACTTTTTCTCCAGTTAATTCTAGTATGATCTCTTTCAAATCGTCAATTCCAGATTCAACTAGCTCCGAACGATTTTTCTTTATCGTTAGCATACCGTCTTTCGTTTCGCAAACAGTATATTCAGCCGGTGTTAAAATACCTTGTAAATTTACGATAATCATATCTCGTAATATATCTGTCTTAACGGATATAGACCCGCGTCCTAGGTAGTCCTTTTCCCAGTGCGTAATTGCTTTACTTATCTCTGACTCAATAGAGCCTTTTGAGTTTTTCATTTATGTATCCTCCTTCAATAAAATGAATTTACAATAACAATATAATAATCTGGATTGATTTTATTTTCAATTATTGAGAAGAATTTATAGAAATCGTTTTAAGGAATCCTTTAGGATTAAAATAAATTTTCATATGGCGATATACGTTTTTGGGGTTATTCCTAACAAGATACTCTTACTATAAAGACTCTGTTGCATAGATTTCTGAAAAGGACATTCCGGGGAAAATAAGGAAACTTTTGTGACATAATACATAAACGAAATAGCCTACTCTGATGAGTAGGCTATTTCGTTTTATTTTCGTCAAAAATCTATGCATACCTTCATTCGAACACATTATCCGATTAGGTTTATGCATATTTCCTTCGAATTTTACCAACCACCAATAATAGTAAAGGAATTCCTAGCTCATAGACGGGAAATGCAATTGGAATTACAAAAAATATGTAGTAATAATGGGTAAATGTTTGGATATTTTTAACTGATACAGCTATGATGAACGAAATAGGAGCAAGAACTAAAGCTACTTTTCGCCAATCCTTTAAATGAAATATTTGTGCTGTTCCATAACAAGCGATAAACATGTATAACGCCAGTTTAACAAAAATACTAAAAAACCAAATAATTACTATCAAAATATCTACATTTTGAATGAACTCCATGACGGATATGTACCGGCTCAAATCGTAAACCGGATACAAAAAACTTGAAGATAGATTCGGACCGAATGTTAAAATGACCGCTAATGTTCCGATCGTTACCATGAAAACGGCCAGTCCTACTCCCCACATCGCCCGCGATGACGCTTGTTCTGGTTTGTCCATAAAGAAAACGAACATCATCATCATGACAGCCTCCCCGAAAAATGCAGCTACAGGAGTATAGGAGCCTTTAAGTATCGGAAGCCATCCAGAATCATGATAAATAGGCCGCATATAATCCCAATTCATATTGCCAATATTCAAAATGATTACAAACGTTATCATTAAAAGTACAATTGGCCCTATAATTTCACTTAAACGTCCAACCCCCTCCACCCCGCCTTGGTAAATAATAAAAATGAGCAATAACATCGCAGTCAAGACAATAACCCACAAAGGTGTATTATGAAACAAAGCGATAATAATGAACTCACCAAATTCACGGACGGTTATCCAAATTATCATGTACCATCCAAAGAAGTAAGGAATCAGCAGCAGCTTTCCTAGCCATTTACCAAGAATGGTTTGACTAAATTCAATTAACGTTTGTTTCGGATAGAGCGAACCAAGTGTAGTTGCCAAAAAAGTAAGAGCAACCCCTATCCCCCCTGCAATCAAGATCGAAATCCACGCATCTTGTTTGGCAGTGCGAATCGTCGCTGGAATAACTAGAAGGAGTGATTGTCCCACTTCAAATGTGAACATCATCCAAAAAATTTGCCTGCCAGAGATTTTCATTGAATTTCTCACACTCTATATTCCTCCTTATTTTTTCATTTCGTTTTTCTTTAACTGCAACGGTGGTCCAGTCAGTCCTACTCTCCGAATAGTAAGCTTTGTATGAACAGAAACTTGCACTTTTCGAAATTGTTTACTCCAATTCTTTTTTAGCCCTTTCCATTCGGATGGATATTTTCGATGAATGGCTTCCCCAAATCCAAAGATATCGGTTCCGTATTGTTTTTGAACCTTTTTAATAGTTTGGAGAGCTTGCTTTTCAGATTGTTTTTCCAATACATGTTCTAAAAGAGTGATATTTTTTGGCTGCGAAAGATCTAAATTCGTATTATTCTCCTGAATTGTTCCTTCACCAGAAAAAACAATATCACACTTAATTGTGTCCCCTTGTATAGTAGGTATAATTTTTCTATTGATTTTTGTCATATATAAACTTGCACTACCATTTCCTTTAGAGGCGCTTGCTGTAACCGTCTGTTTACTTAAACGATTCACTATCCAAAGAGTAGTTAACCATTCCTGCATGTTTAAATACCCTATCAATTTGAAATCGTTGTTAAATATAGCACCGCCTACAATTTGAAACCCTTTGACCTCAGTTTTTCCTTTTTTATGAGACACATTTAGTTTAATAACGGGTAAAATCGGAGTGATTCCATCACTCGTACTAGCAATAAGAAAATGTAATAAAGACATATCTCCTAACGCCTCTATTTGCATATGCTCTTTCAGTGCCCCAAGTGCCGGGATAGATTCTAAGGGGATGGATGCTTTCAAAAACTCTTTTGCAGTATGCCCCTTTATTACAAACGCATCTGCTCGTAATCGAATGTCAGGATCGCGGCTATATGCATCTAAAACTGAAGCGAGGCCATTTTTAGCCATTTTTTCTCCAATCAATATTACACGCTGGTGCCCTCGAAAGATTTCTCTCGACATTTTTGTTTGCATCATTTGTACAGCTTCATGTGTATCCTTTCCAATTCCTGATTCTATAAAAACCGATTTTCCTGCATTACTTCTTCCGCTCTGTCCCATTCCCATTTTTGATGGGATAATAAACTGCGCACTAATTTCAACCTTATTATTCTTCGCTTGATCAAGTCCCCACCCTAATTCAATTGCCAGATCATTTAGCTCCGTACGATCCCAACATCCCGTCAAGAAGCATAATGAAACGACCAGTATCATAGAGAGCGCCTTGTGCAGACTCATTCTGTTTCCCCTCCCCGTTTCTCATCTGGCTTTTGTCCATCTGGAAAACGAACTTTCTCTTCACCAGATACCATTATTGGGCGGTGTGTCATATTCCAACGAGGCGTTCGGAGAAAAACATCCTTTAAATCACGCGGAGTCTGAGGCGCAACTGGACTTAAATACGGAATGCCAAAAGAACGAATGTTAGTTAAATGAATCAAAATCGCAAGGGTACTTATTGCTATACCGTATAGCCCAAGCATTCCTGCCAATAACAGCATAGGAAAGCGTAACATCCGGTAAGCTGTTCCTAAGTTGTAGCGCGGGAACGCAAATGACGCAATACCGGTTGTCGCCACAACAATAACTAAAGGTGCGGAAATAATACCTGCTTGCACAGCAGCTTGCCCGATAACAAGTGCCCCCACAATGCTAACTGCTGATCCAACGGGTTTTGGTAACCGAACGCCCGCTTCCCTCAAACCTTCAAATAAAAATTCCATCATTAGTGCTTCTATAACAGCAGGAAAAGGAATACCTTCTCGCGCAGCTGCAATACTAATAAGCAAATTTGTCGGAATTAATTTCGGATGAAAAGTTGTAATAGCAACATAGAGAGACGGAAGAAATAATGAAATATTAATTAATATTAAACGTATCCATCGAACAAAAGTCGTGTAGATGGAGCGCTCATAATAATCCTCCGCTGCTTGCAAACCCGTCCAAAATGTCATCGGAACGATTAAAACGAAAGGTGTATTATCGACTAAAATGGCGACTTTCCCTTCTAATAAACTTGCACAAACCGCGTCTGGTCGCTCGGTATTTTGAATTTGCGGAAAGGGAGAAAAGGGTTGATCCTCGATAAACTCTTCAATAAAAGCTGACTCCAACACCCCATCAATTTGAATTCGCTTTACCCTTTGGCGAACTTCATCCAAAACCGAATCGGGTGCAATGCCCTCAATATAGGCAATTACCACATCTGTCTGTGATAATTCCCCAATCGAATAAGGTTCCATTTTTAGTCTTTGACTCCGAATCCTTCGGCGAATTAGGCTCGTATTCACCCTTAACGTTTCGGTAAATCCGTCCCGAGGGCCACGAACAGAAATCTCGGCAGCCGGTTCTTCAATACCTCGTTTTTCAAACCCTTTTAAATCAGCGACTAGAGCTTGACTCTCTCCTTCTGTTAAAATGACGATATTCGCTTTCAATATCGCTTCTATAACCTCATGAACTTTTGAAATCGTCTTTACTTGAGAAACCGCAACAAGCTGTTTTTGTATAATTTCTCCTACCGAATCCTCACTCTTTACCCCACTAGGCAAACCTTCAAACATCATTGGTTTGAAAACAACTTGTTCCACAATCTTAGTGTCAGTTAATCCATCTATATAAATAAAAAGAATTTCAATTTGACTATTTATGAGAAGTGGACGAAATACAATATCGGAACAATTTTCAAAAACTTGTCTCAAAACTTCTTCATTCGCACATACACTCTGCTTGAGTTCACACTCTTGATCATGTTGGATCTGCATACTTGCACTCTCAAGTTCCTGAATATCTTTTCTCAAACGATTTCTACTAAGTTTTTTCATCATACTACCCCATTTATCGAATGGTTTATGTTTTTATACTTGAACTTTAGTGTTAGTGATTTCTTGACAGAAAAGCTTTAGAAACCGTTCCACCACATGGTTTTTGGGTCAGTAATCATTTGGCTAGAAAACAACAGGAAAATATCCCCTCTATATCCTTCTTAAAATCTCCTTACACATGAAAATTATTCAATTTTTTCTATAAGTTAGTTATTCTAAAGTGTGGTATCCAAAAAGTAACTTGTAACTGATGAGTTGTTAAATTGGTACTAATACACTTATGGAAACGAGCCCAAAAAGCATGCTCTGAAGAAAGATAAATCAGAACATGCTCTGAATTGATTTAATGGAATCACTCTTTTAGAAAAGAACTAAGATCATTTCTTTAATCCTTCTTTCACTAAAATACTCTTTAATGAAATCATCTCATTTTTTAGTAACCCTGTTGATACTATATGATTTTTCTGGAAGTTTAATTGAAAATAATCCGCTTCATTTTAAACAATATTTTCATACTAGCATGCTAGTATAAAGATAAAATACAGAGATAGCCTTACCATTGAAATTCTATTATAATTTTGTAATCGCAATTCATTTGAATCAAATAAAAAATCAGAAGAAATAATATTATTGGGAGGTACTCCGATGAACCTTTTAATTAGAAAGTTAGAAAAAAATGATGTAGGCAATTTCCCGGAAATTGATGATAGTTTTATAGTGAATGCTCGGTTAATTCTTTCTCTTTCCAAAGTAAATAGACGCATAGAATATACAGTAGAAGACGTTCCAAATTATGAAAAAAGTTATTTGCAAAATCAATATGATAATGAAGCACTTGCTTACAATGACTATATAAATAAACCGAATCAAGTAATTTACATAGCACTGTTACATAACCAAATCATTGGATTCATAGTATTGAAAAAGAATTGGAATCACTATGCTTACATAGAAGATATAACAGTCGATAAAAAATATCGTACACTCGGAGTTGGTAAAAGATTAGTTGACCAAGCAAAGAAGTGGGCAAAAGAAGGCAATATGCCCGGGATCATGCTTGAAACGCAAAATAATAATGTCGCAGCATGTAAATTTTATGAAAAATGTGGATTTGTAATTGGTGGATTTGATTTTCTTGTTTACAAAGGTTTGGATATGACAAGTGATGAAGTAGCAATTTATTGGTATTTGCATTTCGAATGAAAATGCTCTTAACGTTAAACATAGTCAAAATAAAAACCCCAATCTCTCTAAATTAAAATTGAGAAACTGGGGGTTTTTATCTAAAACAGATAACTAATTAGTAATCCTGCTGATAATAAGAAGCCGAAAATCGTATTTGTCATCGCTGTTGATTTCATGGCGATACGCATATATCCGGGATCCTTTGCACCTTTTTGGAAACTTTGAATTGCAGAGATTGGTTTTCTCAAACCTAGGAACATAACTAATGCCCAAGGGCTTATATAACCCATTAATACAATTACCGCAATCCATAAATAAGCAACGAAAAAGGCTACAGCTAGTGTTACTACAGCTTTTTCTCTGCCAAGGAGGATTACTAATGTCTTTCTTCCACCTTTAATATCTTCTTCGATATCTCGGATGTTATTTGACATGTTGATTGCACCGACTAAAATTCCAATTGGAATGGAAATCAATACACTTTCAGTCGTTATCGTATTCGTTTGAATAAAGAAGGCAATAAGTACAAAGCATGTCCCCATTAACAAGCCAGAAACTAATTCTCCAAACGGAGTGTACGCAATTGGTAATGGACCACCTGTATATAAATAGCCAACCGCCATTCCGATTAAACCGATGACGACTAACCACCAGCTACTATTCATACAAATATAAATTCCGATAAGTGCAGCTAGTACATACAATAAAAGTGCGACTGTTAACACATTTTTTGGTTTCAATCCATGACGGACAATTCCGCCACCAATTCCAACAGAATCAGCTGTATCTAATCCACGTTTGAAATCATAGTACTCATTAAATAAGTTCGTCGCTATTTGCAATGCTAAACATGCAACCATCATCGCAATAAATAAAAGCCAATCAATTTTGGCAACATAAAGTGATGCCACTGTTCCTAAAATTACAGGAGAAAACGTCGCCGTTAACGTATGCGGGCGCGTCATCTTCCATATTAATTTAGCGGAACTAATTTCTTTTTCTGTCCCCATAACTCTGTTCAATCTCCCTACATTTAAGTATAAATTACTAGCAGTATCTTTCTATCTGTTTTCTGCCACGCATCCATTATATCAAAAAATGAATTGGTAATAGAACTGTAATGCTCTTGCTTATCTCTCCATCACTCTTAAATTCAGTTTTTCAAAAGAAAGCCCGTTGCTCGCATTCGAACAACGGACCTTTTTTATATGAACCAATTTAAAACATCCTCAGTAATCTCTTCTGGTCTATCCCTGTGCATTAAACGCTTATCTTCAAGTATAATCGATGCTATTTCATGTAAGTTGATGGTTAGACTACATCTTCACGCCCCTCAAATTAATATAGTTTAATAATTGTATGATTCGTTTATCATATGTGTGGTGTTTCAAGGTCCTATCCAGCCCATTTTTTGCTATACGTTTTCTTTCTTGTACATGTTCCAAATAATACTCTGTTTTTTGTATAAACTCCGATGCACTATTAAAAGTTTCTATTTCAACACCTGGTATGTAATGTTTTGCTATATCTGGACGTATATCAGTTAATTGAAAAGAACCTACGGCATTAATTTCAAACGTCCTATTATTTACGGAATACGCTTGAATATTTGCAGAGTTACAATTCAATTCCTGATCAATTAGTGAACGATGCAAATTTATATTGATTTTAGTAGATACGTAAAAATGTAACGCATCTTCATACTTTGCAAGTGGCAAGAGTTGTATTTTATCCTTTAATCTTTCATAATTCTTTAACTTCTCCCAACCGAATCCTACAATTTTTATGTTCTTCCCTACTAAATACTCTGCAATCGAATCAACAAAGTGAATTCTATTTTCAAATGCTGTACCTATAAAACTAAGGTCATACTTATATGTATCTTCTTTAAGAGAAGGTTTAAACACATCTTGATTTGCTGCTAACGGGAGATGAAATACATTCTTACATCCTATCCCCGTATAAAACTTGATACAATTTAAATCTTGCGTAAATATGTAGTCATAAAACGGAACAACGTTTTGTGTTACATCCGTATAATAAGGATCGTCTGTTAGCCAAAGCCCAGTAGTAAACCCTGCCTTTTTTAAGAATGGCATAATATGATTAAATTCTTCACTTAAACCGCTTAATACCAAAATAAAATCTGGTTTCATTTTTAACGCGGTTTTTATAGCTTTTTCTGGACTCACCATACTTGTATCGCTGTTTACCTTTTGTAAACTATTCAAAATTGCTGCTTCGATCATTGGATAATAAAAAGGAATTCCTGATTGAATAAATAGAATTTTCTTAGGAGTGTTGTCTTTCATGTCCTTCCTCCTATACATATTTTCTCATTCTCAAAAAAGCACTTTATATTCTGGGTTTAGCTAAGGCCCTTTTATGTAGGCTCTGCAATCTTTATTCATTTTCATAACATCCTACTTTATATTTATAAGCATCGTTTATGTCCATTATGTGGAACTTTCCTTATTTTATAGGCTGATGGGATTTGGGGAGGTGTCACAAAGGGAATAAAGTTAGGTTATATTCAGCCAAATTATTAAACATAGAAAATGAACATATCTGGACGATTATCCATTCGTAAAAATTCATGTGATTGAACCGTAACCCCAAACGAAGTAGTAACTTCTTGTTTTGGTTCACTTGAAACGAATTCAACTGTAAACGGAGCCCCTTCTTCTATCGCTCTTTTCAGTACCTCAAAAGGTGCAAAGGAGACAAGTTCTCCAAAACCGTCAAACAATACAATTTGTATTTTCATTTTTAGAACACCTCATATGGTTTCTTATTTGAATCCCAAATTAGGAGAATACATGTTATATACAAATTAATAATGAAGATAGTCTTTCTCCCCTCACTCTATAAACTTCCAAATGTTCTTCTAATTCCCTCTCATCACTTATTACACTTAGCGTTTTCTTCACAAAATTCCAATTCAAACTACCAGATAGCCAAAGTAATGAAGATAGTCTTTTATAATCATTTGATGTTACAATATTATGAGCCTTATATCCTTCTAAAAATTCACTAGCAACACTTGAACATACTTCATGCGAATGTATTCCTTCTGTTCGAGAATACCACTTTAGTAAAAAGGCTAGTCCTTCAATACGATCAACATATCCAATCGATTCGACATCTACAATTCCTTTTACCTGCTCACTTGAGTCCCATAAAACATTCAAAGGATTTAAATCTGTCTGTACGATAAACTTTAATTCACTCGTATATGCACACTCTATATGATATGTAGCTAGATTTATATACTCCCGTAATTCTTTGCATGCACTTGCCTTACTTTCTAACATATGAATAAACTGGGCATACCCATCCAAATGTGATTTCTTTTGAAAAATCGAGCTTTGAAATGCGCAAGATATGTCATGAATCTTTCTTGATTCCTTTCCAAAGGCTTTTGCGATAGCTTCTGTACAATGTGTAATATGTTCTCCCTCAATCCAATTAGACAAGACAAATCGGTATTGTTCCTCATTCCAAGCGACAAGTGTAAATGGCTCTCCTGCCCTATTCTTATTTATCTGCATAAAAGGAATTCCATGTTCGCGTACATAATACGTAAACCATACTTGCTCTATCAGTTGTTCGTTTGATAACGCTCCAAAAGCTGGATTGATTGTTCGCTTGCTATTTATAAATCTTGCGGAATATCGCTTTCCATTTACGATAATTTTATAGTGTAAATCTGTATGCCAACTATTATTATGTAATTCTTCTTCCACTGCTAATGTATGAATTTCTTTAAAATAATTTATTAATACGTCTTTTATTATGTGTTTCATCCTATTCTCCTTACATGTAAAAATCCTCGATGATAGGTTTGTAAAATACACTTAATTTACTCAAAAGGAAAATAATATCCTACGTAATTAAACACATTTGTAAACCCTACATTTTCCACAACTGCGATAGAAGACTTGTTCAATTCCATACAGTCCCAATATGGAGTAATGTCATTCTCCAAACAATCTTTCACAAAACTATGAGCTATCGTTTGAGCTAATTTTCTCCCCTGGTGCTCTTCTATTGTTTCAATATCTATACAGTGTATATTTTCAAATACAAATCCTGAAAAACAAACACTCACAATTAGATCACCATAAACAATGCAATAACCGATTCCTTCATTGAAAAAACAATCTGGTGAAGACCAAAACTCTAAAATTTTTGATTGTAAAAAATCAATGTTCTTAAATGTGTTATTATTATTTTCATAGAGAGCTTTACTCATTTTTAGCACAGTATATCCCTGTTCAAATTTAGGCTCATGATGATTTTTATAATCCTCTTTTCTTAGCATATACACTCTTTGATTCCAACTCTTTAAGTTACGGTGCTGAAATATTCTTTCAATTGTTTTGTTCCACTTTGAATGATTACCGATTCCTTCAAAACAATTTAGTCCAACCTTTTTCGCCTCAGGTTTTATTACATTATTAATAAGATGATTCATTTCTTTATTAAACTCTTCATTTTCAGCATTTCCAATAAAAAAGAAGCCATCATTATTGCCTAACCAAATAAGCCCCGAATTAGGGGAAGATATGTTATCTACAAATATACGACCAGGATTCACCCCTGCAATTACAGCTTTGACTTCTAATTGACCTCGTTCATTTATTAAACTACTACATTTATAAAAATCATTCTTGCTTAATTCAGAAATCATAAGTTAAACCACCTTTCCTAAACCAATCTATTCTAACTTTATCATTCCGTCAGAATATTCTCTATTTAATTTAGTGTTTTTTGTAAATCAATGTAGTCTATGTATAAAAAGAGTCAATCTCCTATGCAACAGAAGATTGACTCTTTCCTTTATTTATAAAAATTGTTTCATACATTGAAGCTCAGACTACTCTTTTTCCTACCAGATCATCAAATCCCAAATAAACATGTGAGGGTATAGTTGGGAACATATAATCGGTATGACGAAAAAGAGCACCTATTATTACATCATCCTTATTTAAAACTCAACCAAGCATCCGCCCAGTCCGCATGATCATTTCCGTTACCGTTACCTGCATCATCAACGACTAGTTTTAATTCTTTTTTACCTGTAAGGTCAACATCAACAAATTTTGCTGGCGTATTATAGTACATTGTACCGCTATTAAATACTTCGGCCCCATCAAGTAGCACTTTAAATACGACTGAACCGCCTTTACCACCAGGCTCCTGGTCGATTCCTACGTATGAATGAAATCGTTTGTAAGTTGAATTTGATATGTCGTACGTAATTTCTGACTTCGAATGCGTTCCGATTCCTTTTTTGTACGTAATCGGCCCTGTCGTTCCGAGTAATGAAATTGGATTTTTGTCGGTACTTTTATCCTTTTGAACCGTTGCCCAGCCAGCAGTTGCTTTTACCCATGAAATGTCACTAAGGTAGATGCCGCCGGAAGCAACTTGCACTTTCGTTGATGTTACCACCGCATTCCCCAATTTTACAGAAACTTCAACTTCTTTTACTCCTTTAAACTGGGATGGTGGCGTGATAACAAACGAATATGTTTCCTCTCCTCCTGCCGATAATTGAAAGTCTGTCGCTAATGGCTGTGCATTCCAGCCTTCTGGTAATTGTAATTCAATTTTTCCAGGTGTAACTTTTTCCTTTATTTCATTTTGGACCTTTACCTTTAATGTAGTCGAACCACCTTCACTACTAATTGGATATGGGTCAACATTTGCCGAAATTAGCTTTACTGCTGGCGTTACTTCTATTTGATTGGATTTACTAATCGTCCCGCTATCTGTAGTTACCTCCGCTTCAATGGAATACTTATTAGCAACTACATCAATAGGGACAGATAAATCTGCCTCAATTGTTTTCGATTCCCCTGGTTCAACGCCTTCAAAAGCTACTTTAATTGGCTTCACATTCCAGCTCTCTGGAGCCTTTACAACCACTTCTCCAGATGAAGATTTCAGCGTACCAAAGTTTGATAAGTTTGCCTTTACCTTAACTGTATTTCCTGCTGTTACACTGCTGGGAGATTCTAGATCGAAACTAAGCATAGACTCAATTTTATACTTTTTACCTGCTTCCGTTTTAAATGAAATCGTATCGCCATCCTTCGTAAATGGCACCGGTGTATTCGTACCGACTCTTGTCACAGTAAACGATGTATTGAATATCGGACTTTTTAACTTTACATCGTTTCCATGATCAGAAGTCACCTGAATAACTGTAGGCGTGCCATTTTTCCAATCCGCATCAATCGTAAATGCACCGCGTGCTCTTAATCCTTTATAAGAACCGTCTTTCCAAGCCTTCGGAAGTGCAGGCAATAGTTGAATGGAGTCGGTATGGCTTTGAATTAACATTTCAGCAATTCCTGATGTTGCGCCAAAATTCCCATCAATTTGAAACGGCGGATGGGTATCAAATAAGTTGCTGAGCGTACTTCCAGTAAGTTGCCCTTGCAGGATTTTATACGCATGGTCACCATCTAACAAACGTGCCCATAAGTTAATTTTATTCGCTTTACTCCAGCCTGTTCCCTCGTCACCACGATGGTTTAAAGTAACTTTAGCTGCCTCTAGCCATTCTGGTGTATTGTGATTAATCATACTTCCCGGATATAGCGCAACTAACTGGGATATATGCCTATGCGTTTCGCCAGGGTCATCTATATCGTCCTTCCACTCTTGCACCTGACCATATCTACCAATTTGAATTGGCGGGAATAATTTATCCCTTTTCGCCTTTAACTCATCCCGAAATACATTATCAACCTGTAAAACTTCACTCGCTTCAATTACATTAGAGAACAATTCATATACTAACTGTTGGTCAAAGGCACATCCATTAGAAATGCCACCAAGCTCTGGAGACCAGCACGGAGAAACAACTAACTTCTTATTTTGATCTTCTACTAAAAACTTACTATGAAACACTGCCGCTTCTTTCAGTATCGGATAAATCTTTTCTTGTAAGTATTGTTTATCATCCGTAAACTTGTAATGCTCCCAAAGGTTTTGACCAATAAAGGCATTCGCACTAGGTGCCCATCCCCAGCCTAATCCCCATCCAGGCGCAGTAAATCCAAATGGATTATTCATCGTGTTAACGGTCCACCCGCCGCCTGTAACACCAAAATGTTTTTCTGCTGAAACCCTTCCCGGTTCTCTCAATGAATCAACATAATCCATTAATGGCTCAGCTGTTTCAGATAGATTTGTCACTTCTGCAGGCCAATAATTCATTTGCAAATTAATATTAAAATGATAATCACTTTCCCACGGTGGTGTGTTCGAATTATTCCATACTCCTTGTAAATTTGCAGGAAGCGTTCCTGGTCTTGAAGAAGAAATAAGCAAATATCTTCCATATTGGAAGAATAGTTCTTCTAAATACTTACTGTTTTCTTTACTGTAAGATGCTAGTAATTCATTTGTTGGAACGGATGGTTTTTCTCCTCCTAAATTTAAAGAAACACGATTAAATAAAGAGTAATAGTCTTTTATATGTGTATATTTTAAAACCTCATAACTCTTGTTAGAAATAGCGGACATAATTTTTTCAACCTTTTGATGTGGATCTTCCCCCTTATAACTCGGGTACTTATTTTCATAATCAGTAGCTGCAGTCATAATAATTGTTAAACTATCTGCATTTGCTACTTTAATTTTCCCATTCTCTGCTGTTAATGTACCGCCTTCATTTAGTACTTTAAATTCCGATTCATATTTCATTCCATTATTCGCTATTTGTCCTTTTATCGTGATTTTGTTATCTTTGGACGTTACTTGCCCTCCCTGTGCACTCGTTGGTCTAACATCTAATGAAAGCTGTTTCGATTCACTAGCAGTTAAACGCATGACCATAACGCGATCAGGGTAACTTGCAAAATATTCCCTATTATATTGAACACCTTTATAGTTATAGGACACCGTAGAAATTCCCTCATTTAAATTTAATTCCCTGCGATAATTGGAAAATGAAGACCCATCTGGCATATTAAAATCTAAGTATATGTCCCCGAAATTTTGATAGGAACCAAAGCCTTTTTGGAGACCTGTGAGAAATTGCGTAGATTCCCTTTCTGCTCCTGATTTATCACCTTTTGATAACTTTTCTCTAATGCTACCTAAGTGACTCGCTGCCCCATCACGATTCCCGTACGTATACTCACTTGTACTGCTTGGTCCGCCAGTCCAAAGCGTTTTTTCATTAAACTGAATACGTTCTTGTTGGACTCCACCAAAGACCATTCCACCCATATAGCCATTACCGATTGGCAATGCTTGTTTTTCCCAATCTTTTGCTGGCTCATTGTACCAAAGTGATAGTTTCTTTCCCTCTGGTTTTGGATTTTCAATCGTAATAGGTGCTGTTGCTTTTGCTTTACTAAACTCTCCAGTGCTTCCTAAAGAAAATAATAAAGTACTAAAAAGCAATCCCCCTGTTAATACGTTTCTCAGTTTCAAATTTCCATCCCCTTTTGAAAAGCGAATGTAAAATGTCCCCTTCTGCACATTGACTTCTTTTATTCTCTCCTTGAAATTCGCTATTCTTTTATATGGAAGTATAAGAGGCAAAAAACATTTTCCTCTTATACTTCTTTTGAAATACCTTTTCACAAACGTAATAGTTATCTAGTAAATGCTGCTGTTACACCACCATCAACTGTAATCATACATCCCGTTGTTTTATCTGCCTTTGAGGAGGCAAAGAAAGCAATCGATTCAGCAATATCCCTCGAATAAATATTAACTAATAATGTTGTACGTTTACGGTAATGTTCCTCTAATTGATCAGGTTCGATACCATATGCTGCGGCACGTTCTTCGCGCCACTTTGAACCCCAAATAGCTGATCCTTGCAACACCGCATCGGGAAGAACTGAATTTACACGTATGCCATACTCACCGCCTTCAGCTGCAATACATCTCGCTAAATGCGTTTCGAGTGCTTTTACAGAACTGTATGCCGAAGCATTTTTTCCGGCATATACAGAATTTTTCGAGCCGACAAATACCATATTCCCGCCAATGCCTTGCTGTTTCATTTGCTTGAACGCTTCACGTGCCACTAAAAAGTAGCCTGTTCCAAGTACGTTCATATTTAAATTCCATTCTTGAAGTGTCGTTTCATCAAATGGACTAGACGTCGCAAGTCCTGCATTATTCACGATACTATCAACGCCTCCGTAAGTAAGAGCTGCCTTTTCAAATGCCGCCTTTACTTCTTCTTCTTTTGTTACATCCATTTTCACAGCAGTAGCGCGACCTTCGCCGTACTTCTCGTTAATTTCAGCCGCAACTTTTTCTGCCCCTTCAAAATTCAAGTCAGCAAGCACGACATGCGCACCTTCTGAAACGAGGCAGCGTCCCGTTTCACTTCCAATTCCGCCAGCACCACCTGTAATAAAAACAACTTTGCGAGAAAATTCCGCTTCAGCCGGTGCTAACGATAATTTATACAGCTCTAGCGGCCAGTACTCCACATTGTAAGATTCATTTTCATTTAAAGAAACGAAACGTCCGAGCGTTGTAGCACCTTTCATTACCGAAATTGCCCTATGATACAGCGCACCACTTACTTTTGACATTGCCACATTTTTACCGGTATTCACCATACCGATACCAGGAATTAAAATAACGCGAGGTGCAGATTCAAACATTTTGTCTCCTTCGTATTTGTTACGTTCAAAGTAAGCTTTATACTCATCTTTAAAGTTTGTAACACCAGATTTAATACTCTCTATTAATCCGTCTACGTTTTTTGTTTGCGGATCCCAATCAATATAAAGAGGACTGCGCTTTGTATGAACTAAATGATCCGGACAAGCTGCTCCAACTTGCGAAAGCTCTCGTGCATCGTGGCTGTTTACAAATTGAAGTACTTCATCTGTATCATCATAAGATAATAACATTTTCTTTTCGTCGCTAACTGCCCCGCGAATAATCGGCATTACTTTTGCAAGAATGCTTCTACGCTCTTCTACTGAGAGTGTTTCGTATTTTTCACCTCCGAATACAGTATTTTCATTCACTCGTTCATTGATGTATTGTTCTGCCTCATTAATAACTGCAATTGTTCTTTCATAGCTTTCCTTCGCCGTATCTCCCCAAACGACTAGGCCATGTTTTTCCATTAACACGAGTTCAGCATTTGGATTATTTTTCACACCTTCTGCAATCATTTTAGATAACGTAAATCCAGGACGCACATACGGAACCCAAACGAAACGATTGCCGTAAATCTCCTCCGCAATTTGTCTTCCATTATGTGCGCAGCAAAGACTAATAATGGCATCTGGATGTGTATGATCCACATGTTTAAACGGTAAAAATGCGTGTAATAATGTTTCGATAGATGCACGTGGATGCTTACTGTCAATCATACAATGAGCTAAATACTCTACCATTTCTTCATCTGACATTTCTTCACGCTCCATTAATAAGCGAATGTCTTCCATTCTTAAACCTGTAAAATTTTGTGCTTTCATCGTTGCTAAATCGGATCCACTTCCCTTAACCCACATCACTTCTATATTGCGGCCGCGGAAATCTTTTTCAAATGTCTTTACCGATGTGTTTCCGCCTCCCCAATTACATACAGCACGGTCTGTTCCAATTACATTTGAACGATATACTAATTCGTCTACTCCTTGCGATAATTGTGATGCCTTTGTTTCATTCCATAAACTGTTAACCATCTTTTTACCCCCGTTGTTTTTTTATTGTTCTATTATTTCGGATACGAAAATAGTGTGTATCCGTATGTTCAAGAGTTTCCTATTACTTGCGATTTTTTTAAACACTACAATTGTTACACTTTCATTCCAATGCGAAAAAATATGCTCTATAGTAACCCCCCGACGTACGATCAGGGGGATTTTTCACTTACTGATATAATGGACCAAAGTTTTGGCAGGCACGGTAATCTGCAGCTTCTGGATCTTTTGTTCCGAACATCCCCCATGCACTCGGTCTGAAGATGTCCTCTTCTTTGACGTTATGCATATTCACAGGAATTCGGAGCATGGAAGCAAGAGTAATTAAATCACTGCCAATGTGGCCGTAGCTTATTACACAGTGATTAGCACCCCAATTATTCATTACTGTGTAAACATCTTGAAAGGCACCTTCTCCCGTTAAATTTGGCACAAACCAAGTTGTTGGCCAAGTTGGATCTGTTCTCCCATCCAATACGTCGTGAACCTCTTCTGGTATTTCAACCGTATAGCCTTCTGCAATTTGTAAAACAGGTCCTAATCCTTTCACGAGGTTGAGACGAGCTGCTGTTACAGGCATATTTCCTTTTGTTAAGAAATCGCTCGAGAACCCGCCCCCGCGGAAATATCCTGTTGAAGCTGGTCGCCAGGAAGTAGCTGCCAAACATTTTTGCGCTTCTTCCTCTGTAATTTCCCAAAATGGTTTTATAGCAGGCTTTCCATCTTTCGTTTGTTGTCCTGTCCCGTCAAGTGCAGCTGAACCGGAGTTAATCATATGAATAAATCCATTTGCCGCCAATCCTTCAGGTTTATGTCCTGTCACGCGTTCTACTGCCTCTGGGCTCCAATACGTTCTTACATCTGCAAAAACTTGAGCTGTATTTGTTAATAAATGACCAAATAGCATCGTAACTCCATTTAAACTATCATTTTCAGTAGCCATAATGTATGGCGGGCGAATTCCGTTCCAATCAAATGAGGAATTTAAAATCGTCTCCATAAAATCACCATTCGGGAAATGATCCGTCCATTGACGCTGGCCTTGGAAACCTGCGGAAATAGCGTTATGCCCTAGCGCTTCTTCACCATAACCAAGTTCCTCTAGTTTCGGATTTCCAACCATGAGATCTCTTGCAATTAACGTCATTTTCACACTAGTTTCCCAGTCTTTATTCTTTTGCTCCCTTGATCGTTGCATCTCTTCCGCATTATTATCTGGACCTTCTGGGCAATACTCCTTCACCCAGTTTAAAGCTCTTTCATATTCTTCCTTATCATAAATCTCTTCATCTATCCTTCTGACAAATTCGGTCATATCAATATATTCATTTCTCATTCCTAAATAATCTTGGAAAAACTCGGGGTTAACGGTACTACCGGCAATCCCCATAGATACAGATCCCATCGAAAGATACGATTTTCCTTTTAAAGTAGCAACGACAAGACCAGACTTTGCAAATTGAAGTAATTTTCCCTGCACATCTTCAGGAATAGATGTATCACTTAAATCTTGCACATCTTTCCCGTATATGCCGAAAGCCGGAATACCCTTTTGATTGTGGGCAGCTAAGACAGCTGCAAGATACACTGCCCCTGGACGTTCTGTTCCATTAAATCCCCATACTGCTTTTGGAATGTCTGGATTCATATCCATCGTTTCAGAACCATAGCACCAGCATGGTGTAACAGTAATAGAAACACCAACTCCCTCTATCGCAAATTTTTCAGCCGCTTTGGCCGCTTCAGCCACACCGCCAATACATGTATCAGCGATGACACATTCTACTGCCTCTCCATTGTAATGACGTAAATTTTCAGTTAATAAATTCGCTACCGATTTTGCAAGATTCATCGTCATATCTTCAAGAGATTCACGTACACCATTTCTTCTGCCATCAATCGTTGGCCTAATTCCAATTTTCGGTAATGTATTATAAAATCTATTATGAACTGTTTTCATTTTAAAGCTCCCTTCTTACTACATTGTTATCGATTATTTCAAGAAAACGGCCGTATGCTTCTTGCCATTCTAATTGATTTTGAGGTTGATAATGTTTAACAGGAAACGAGTTTTCAACAACCTCTCTACCTTCCTTTAAATCCTTTATTTTTCCTAGCGCAATCCATTGCGATAATGCATTTCCAATTGCACTCGCTTCAACCGGCCCCGCTACAACAGGGCGGTTAATCGCATTTGCGGTAAATTGACAAAACAGATCATTTTGAATACCACCGCCGCCCATGTGGATAACTTCTATTGACTTTCCAGTTAACACTTCCAGCTTCTCTAACACCCATCTGTACTTGAATGAAAGACTCTCCAAAATACAGCGGAGGAAACTTCCTTCCGTTTCAGGCGGCTGTTGACCGCTCTTTATACAGAAATCAAGGATTTGTTTTGGCATATTTTCCGGATTGAAGAAAGAAGGATCATCTGGGTCTATGAAATGTGCAAATGGTTTTGTATTTCGAATGAACGCTGCTTCTTCTTCGTAAGTAAAAAGCTTGCCTTCTTTTGCCCAAGTCCCCCTACATTCTTGAATGAGCCATAATCCCATAATATTTTTAAGTAGCCGAAACTCGCCATCTGCCGTTCCTTCATTTGTAAAGCCCCATTCCAAAGCCTGTTCATTTATTACTGGATCCTTTACTTGGATTCCCATTAAAATCCATGTACCACAACTCATAAAAACAGAATATTCAGACTTTATAGGTAATGCGGCAAGAGCGCAGGCTGTATCATGCCCTGTACCAGCAATAACTTTAACAGGCTTCATGCCAAATTCGTTATGAATGGAAGGAAGCGTCGGTCCGAGAGTTGTTCCTGGCATTACAATATGTGCCATCATTTCTGTAGGCAAGCTCAACTTTGTCATGAGGGCATTATCCCAATTACGCTCGTGAATGTTAAATAACGATGTCGTTGTACTAATCGTATATTCATTCGCCTTTACACCTGAAAATAAATAGCTCAGCAAGTTTGGCGTTAATAATAGCGTTTTTGCCTTTTCCATTAAATTTTGGTTATGCTTTTTTATAGCATGAAGCTGGCAAATCGTATTAATTGCTGCTGGCGTGACTCCCGTTCGAGAGAACAAAACATCCCTCGGAATGACTTCCGTAATTTCTTTTAAGCTATCATTTGTATGCGGATCTCTATAAGAATAAGGATTGCTAAGCAATTCCCCTGTTGCAGAAAGAAGTCCGAAATCAACGCCCCACGTATCGATAGATAAACTTTCGATCGACTTATGACCGTTTCGAATACTTTTCCCTATTCCATTCTTCATTTCTTGGAAGATCCTTAAAATATCCCAATAATAATGACCTGTTGCGTAAATAGGGCGATTGGAGAACCGGTGAACTTCTTCCAGATAAAGGCGTTTCCCATCAAATCCACTTACCATTAAACGCCCATTAGATGCACCTAAATCAAAAGCCCAAACTTTTTCCATTCCTTCACACCCCTCGGAAACACTTCAATTACTCCCCATCTTTTAGTAGTTGTAATCTATATTTCTCAGAAGATAGATTTCTTAATTCGTGACATTCTTCCTCTGTCAAAATTCTTGGCACGCCCACCGTCGATGCAATCGTATATACTTTGGCTGCTTCTTCTAGAATTTGCATGAGAAAATATGCTTCTTTCATTGTTTTACCAACCGTAAGTACCCCGTGATTCCTCATTACGACTACATCATTTTCTTCAATCACATTTGATACAGCAGTAGCCAATACTTCTGTAGTCGGAATCATATATTCAAGATAAGATACGCTTTTGATCATTGCTGGAAAATCTGGGAATAGACTCGGAATGGTATGACCGGTACATGATACACCTACCGAATAACTTGGATGAGCATGTAAAACAGCTGTTATATCAGGACGTTTACGAAAACATTCCAGATGCATTAATATTTCAGAAGATGGTTTTAAATCATCCAATATCTCACCAGTTTCAATATTGACACGTACCCACTCGTGGTCTTCTATCTCTTGCAAATCAAAACCGCTAGGAGAGATATACATCATATTTCCGTCTCTCATACTTAAATTTCCACCTGCTCCTACTACAAGACCCGTTTGGACAATCTTATTTGCATATACTTTCAAATCATTTATTACACTCGACAATAGTATGCACCTCAGTTTCTCTCTTATTTGCACCGCTAGTTTCGCTTTAAATTTTATTGATATAGAACTTCCTTAATTTTTGGATCATCAATGTTCTTTTTATCGTACCAATAGAAACCAGTGTCAATTGTTTTGGATACTTGTTTCCCATCTAGGTTCTCAACAGCTGCTTTAACAGTTTCATAACCAATTCCAATTGGATTTTGCGTAATCGCACCTGCCATTACTCCGCTCTTAATCGCATCAATTTGTAGTTTTCCAGAGTCAAAGCCAACTACTACTACACTCTTTTTGTTCAATTCTTTAACAGCATTTACTACCCCTATCGCAGAACCTTCATTTGTACCGAAAATACCTTTTACATTTGGGTGCGCTTGCATAATTGCCTTAGCAGCGTCAGTCGATTTTAATTGATCGCCGCTACCATATTGAATATCGACAAGTTTGATGTTCGGATACTTTGATTTGATTGTATTTACAAAGCCATCTCGGCGTTCAACACCTGTTTTACTTGTCTGGTCGTGAGCAACTACTGCTACTTCTCCTTTTTCACCAATTAATCCAGCCATTTTCTCAGCTGCAAGAGCTGCCGCTGCTTTATTATCTGTTGCTGCTGTTGCAACAGGTATATCTCCCTCAACACCTGAGTCAAATGCAACAACCGGAATCTTTTTGTTTTTTGCTTGTTCTAATAAAGGAAGAGCTGCCTTAGAGTCTAATGCCGCAAACCCAATCGCATCTGGTTTTTTATCAAGTGTGCTACGGAGCATTTCAACTTGTTTATCCACCTGCGCTTCCGTTTCAGGACCTACAAATGTAATATTCACCTTATACTCATCTGCTGCTTGCTCAGCCCCTTTTTTAACTGCCTGCCAAAACTGATGCTGGAAACCTTTTGAAATAATCGCAACATAGCGCTTGCCGTCATCTTTTGCAGGAGCATCACTATCCTTACTTCCCGTGCTTGCATTATTTGAAGAACACGCTCCCATAAACATTGAGATTGCGAGAATTGATGATAAAACGATGCCCTTTTTTGCTTTTTTCATCCAAAACTCCCCCTATATATTGTTTTATTTAAAAACAGTATCGCAGTTAATTCTTTGCTTTTTTGTTTCGTAACACATCTGCGTAAACTGCCAATAAGATAACCGCTCCAACAACTACTGTTTGCCACTCTTGCGGTACGGAAAGGATTTGAAGACCATTTGTTAACACACTCATAATCAATGCACCGATAACAGTACCAAGAATTGTTCCTTTACCACCACTTAAAGAAGTTCCTCCGATAACGACTGCTGCGATTGCTTCCAATTCATATCCCGCTCCTAAAGCTGGCTGGGCAGAATTTAGACGAGATGCCATTATGATCCCTGCAACACCAGTAAAAACACCTGCAAGCATGTAGATAATGATTTTCCACTTATCAACATTCACTCCTGAAAGCCTAGTTGCTTCTTCATTGCTTCCTAGTGCAAATGTATACCTTCCGATAATCGTTTTATTTAAAATTAAGCTTGCGAAAATAGCCATTCCAAAAAAGATGAAAACAGCATTCGGAATAGCAAAGCCAGGGATAATAGAACCCATCGCAATTTTGTTAAAGCTTGGTATAGAAGTGAAATAAATTGGAGTGGCTTTCGAAATAACAAGTGCCAATCCTTTCGCGATCATCATCATCGCTAACGTTGCAATAAATGGCGGAATCTTCAATTTTGCAATTGCAGCTCCAGAAATTAAACCTACTACGGCACCTATTAAAATACCTCCGAGTACAGCTACCCAAACTGGTAAACCTAAGTTGACAGCAAACACACCTGTCATAACCGAAGACAAGGTTAGTACGGTTCCACAGGATAAATCAATTCCACTTGTAACGATAATCATCGTTGCCCCTAAAGCAAGGATGCCTGTAACAGCTGTTGATAAAAAGATGCCTATAATATTATCAAATTGCAGAAAATTAGCTGAAGCAATTGAAAAAATGACAACAAGTACAATTAAACTTGCAAATGCTAGAAGCTGCTGAAGAGCATTTGTATTCATCCCTTTCCTCATCTTCCCTTTAACTGGAAGTTCGACTACCTTTTGTATTTCCATTCTTGTTCACTCCTTTATCATCCGTTAGTATCCATTACATAATACGTTTTGTTGCAAGAGTCATAATTGCTTCTTGTGATGCTTTTTCATCATTTTTCAATTCTCCTGTTATTTTGCCTTCACACATAACAATCACGCGGTGACTGATCCTTAAAATTTCAGGAAGCTCTGAGGAAATCATAATAATAGATTTTCCTTGCTGTGCTAAATCATGTAGTAACTTATAAATTTCGTCTTTTGCCCCAATATCAATCCCGCGAGTAGGCTCATCAAAGATTAAGATATCTGAATCTCTAGTCAACCACTTGCCTATAACAACTTTTTGCTGATTCCCTCCTGAAAGATTTTTCACTAATTGATTACCTGATGGTGTTTTTATTTTTAACCTCTTAATTAATTCCTCAGATTGTTGATCCACTTTCGATACATGCATCCAGCCGAAAGGTTTCACATAATCTTTCATCGATGCCATTGCAATATTTGTTTTTACATCCATCCCAACTAAAAGGCCAAACTGTTTTCGATCCTCAGATAAATATCCAATCCCATGTTGCACTGCATCGGAAGGATTTTTAATATTCTGTCTTTTTCCTTTAATAAAAATCTCCCCTGAATCTAGTGGGTCTGCCCCAAATATAGCACGGGCTACTTCTGTTCTTCCAGCCCCCATCAATCCAGCAAAGCCAACGATTTCCCCTTTATACAGTTCAAAACTTACATCCTTTATCGTGTTCCCTCTCTTTAAATTTTTTACTTCAAACACCTTTTCTCTCGATCTCTCTTTCATTTCTGGTTTTTGATTGTTATCAATTTTCCTTCCAACCATCATCGAGATAATTTGTTCAATCGTTGCATCCTTTGTATGCATCGTTCCTACATATGTACCGTCTCGCATAATCGATACACGGTCCGTAATTTTCTTTAGCTCTTCCATACGGTGAGAAATATAAACAATTCCTACACCGTCCTCCCGTAATTTCCGAATCATCACAAATAATGCATCGATTTCAGTATCCGTTAAAGCTGCTGTTGGCTCATCCATAATCAATACTTTTGAATCAAAGGATAGGGCCTTAGAGATTTCTACCATTTGTTGTTTCGCAACTGTTAAATTGCCTACCAATTCTCTTGGGTCTAGATGAATGTTTAACCTTTCAAATAGTTTTTTTGCTCTGTTATTTAGTTCTTTTTCATCCAAAAAAAGATTAAATAGCCCTTTAGGTTCTCTTCCAATAAAAATATTTTGGGCAACTGTTAAATGCGGAGCTAAATTAAGTTCCTGATGGATTATACTGATTCCAAGTCTTTGTGCTGCTTTTGTATCGGGAACCTCGATTTCTCTTCCTTCGTATGCAATCGTTCCAGTATCCCTTTGATAAATCCCTGTTAAAATTTTCATTAATGTAGACTTTCCGGCTCCATTCTCGCCTAGGAGCGCGTGAACTTCGCCTTTTTTCAATTCAAACCGCACATTAGAAAGCGCTTGCACCCCAGGGAACGCTTTACTAATTCCATCCATTTTCAGTAGCAATTCACTCATCCTATCACCTACTACCCTATCAATTTTTTATTCAAATACTATATTAGTTTCATCATGCGTTAATCTGTAACCACGCCCTTTTTTAAAATCATATTGGCATAGAGAGCACTTTCACTCGTTGCAACAATTGCATACGCCTTCTTTGCCCTCTCATAAAACGCAAAGCGGTCAATCATCTCAAACCCATCAAAATGAGTATCATATTTTTTAATTGTCGCATCATACGTTTCCCAAATGGAGGGGGATACATGATCCCCCTTTACAACCTTCATTAACGAAACAGAATGATTACTATACGTATCGAGTGGAAAAAATTGCAAAATTGCCTGTAATACTTCAAGAACCCCATGACCTTCACATCGAATGAGCTTCGTCCCGCAAGAGGCAGCAGGGAAATTGCCATCCGCTAAAACAATCTCATCCCCATGCCCCATTTCTAAAAGAACTTTCATTAAATCCGGACTAATTATTTTCGGTATTCCTTTTAGCATTTCTATCTCCCTTCCGATTTTTATCTTAACGAAAATACGTTTCAACTACTTACACTTTGTGCATCTATTAATAACTTTGGTGTAAATATTTCATGAAAGGGACCTTCTTCATTATTTAAGCGTTTCAGTAATATATCGCCTACCCTTTCTCCCATTTCATATGGTTTGTGAGCGACTGATATAATCCCAGGCGCTTGTAATAATTGTGCGGCTTCCACATCACCAAAAGAAGCGATCACGATGTCCTCTGGTACAGAGTAGCCTCTCCTCGTTAATTCAAGAAGAACACCAAATGCCATTTCATTGTTCAAAGATAGAATAGCTGACGGTTTCTCAGTGAAATTAAGAAAATAATCAACTGCTTTCATACCACCTTCTCTTGTGAAAGTGCTATTAAACGTATAGTTTTCATCTTCTTGAATCCCAAACTCTTCTAAAGCTTTCTGAAATCCTTCATAGCGCTCTTTACCTGTACTAACGTTTAACAATCCATTTACAAGACCAATCGATCGATGCCCCTGTTGTAAAAGATAGCTCGTTAATCTATAAGCACTTTCAAAATTACTTTCTACAACCGAATCTAATTTTGAATCTCCAATCTCAACAGTCCGATCAACTAAAACGATTGGTACACCAGCTTGATGAATACTTCTTACTCTTTCTTCACAACCTCCAGCAGTAGCCAATACAATCGCATCCACCCGCTGTTCCACTAATAGTTGCAACAATTTATCCTCTTTTTTAGGGTTTTCATGACTGCTACAGAAAATAAGGTTATAGCCCTTTTGCTGTACAATATCTTCAATCGCCTTTGAAATTGTCATGTAATAATGGTTTGTAATATCCGGAATCACAACACCAATCGTGTATGTTTTATCTTGCTTTAAACTTCTAGCAATCGCATTTGGTTGATAATTCAATTTTTTCACAGCTAAATGAACACGATCTTTAATGTCGTCACTTACAAATCCACTTTCGTTTAACACACGAGATACTGTAGCTGTAGACACATTCGCTTCCAATGCAACATCTTTAATTGTAGACTTAGCCATTTCATCACTCTTTCTAAATTTTCAAGAAATCGTTTACTTCAGTTTTGTTTAAACCCTTATTTCATCCATGTAAACGATTACTTAGTAGTTTACATGGATAATAATAATTTAATTTTCAGAATATTTCAAGGCTTTTTATAAACATTTTTTTCACAAAAATACACCTATTCATCAGATAACCTGAAAAACGTGAATGGAGTCGTTTTTTTTCGTGATTAAATCCACGTTTATTACACATTCTACTGCCGTCATACCGTTCTATTTTGAAGTTTCATAGCACATAAAAAAGAGCCTACTCGATTGAGTTGGCTCTTCCCTTTATTTACTACTCCCCTGTTTCAGAAAATCGTTTTATACGTTCACCAATTTCATCACGAACACGTTGAAATTCAGACCATTCTTTTCCTGCTGGATCATCAAATCCCCAATGAACACGATTCACATCCGGCGGAGTAGATGGACAAACAGAATCCGCATGACTACAAAGCGTAACGACTAAATCAGCACGATTTAAAATGTTTGCATCAATTATATCTGATGTTTGATTTGTTATGTCGATATTTACTTCGTTCATTGCTTTAATTGCGTTTGGATTTACTCCATGTGCTTCGATTCCTGCAGAATACACATTCCAATTATCTCCTAAATATTTCTTTCCCCATGCTTCTGCCATTTGGCTTCGGCATGAATTTCCTGTACATAAAAAGTAGATTGTCTTTTTGTTCTCCATGTTGTTTTCCACCTTTATTTTTAAATTTAGACTGATTGATCATTAAAATATTTACGTTTAAACCAAAAAGCGACGTTTACAAGTGCAATCATGACAGGTACTTCAACTAAAGGACCGATAACAGCTGCAAATGCTGCGCCCGAATGAATACCAAACACACCAACTGCTACAGCAATCGCTAACTCGAAATTATTGCTACCTGCTGTAAATGCTAATGTTGTAGTCACCGGATAGTTTGCACCAATCTTTCTTCCCATAAAGAAAGAAACAAAAAACATTACAATAAAATAAATGAGTAATGGAATTGCTATTCTTACTACATCTAGTGGTACGCTAACAATCATCTCTCCTTTTAAAGAAAACATAATAATGATCGTAAATAGCAATGCAATCAATGTAAGTGGACTAATCTTAGGTATAAACACCTTTTCATACCACTGTCTTCCTTTTAACTTAACTAGTACAAAGCGCGTCAACATACCTGCTATAAAAGGAATTCCCAAATAAATAAACACTGATTTTGCTACTTCTATCATTGTAATATCGACAATAGCACCTTCAATCCCTAACCATTCTGGAATGACTGTTACAAACACGTATGCATAAATGGAGAAGAATAACATTTGAAATACCGAGTTAAAAGCCACTAAACCTGCCGCATACTCTTTATCCCCATCGGCAAGATCGTTCCAAACAATGACCATCGCAATGCAACGTGCTAATCCAATCATAATGAGACCAACCATGTATTCTGGTTTATCAGGAAGAAAAATAATTGCTAACACAAACATAAGTACCGGACCAATAATCCAGTTTTGTACTAAAGATAGAACTAACACTTTTACATCTTTAAATACTCGGCCCATTTCCTCGTAGCGAACCTTCGCCAATGGTGGATACATCATGACAATTAAACCAACAGCAAGCGGGATAGACGTCGTTCCCACTTGTAATGTATTCAGTCCGTCTACTACACTAGGAAACACAAATCCTAAACAAATCCCAACAGCCATCGCTAGAAAGATCCATAGTGTTAAATATCGGTCTAGAAAAGATAAACGTTTCATTTTATTTTCCATCTCCTATTAACAACAAGAATTTTTAGCTACCTCATTTGAAGTCGTGCAACAAGATGACTCTTCAATTTTGTGAACATTACTATCTGCTTTCGTATAAAAGAATTCCCACTCATTCCCATCAGGGTCTGTTACCCAAAACTTATCTTGCACTGCATAGCAACAAGTCGTATCCATCTCATCACGCGCAAAGAAACCTTCTTTTTCTAATCTTTCTTTATGTAATGTAATTTCTTCAGCTGTATCCACTTGGAAACCAAAATGATTTACCTGGTTTCCCTTCACCTCATCTCGTACGTTCAGCGTGAAATTCAGCCCTGGCGTCTCTAATAAAAATTTTGCATAATCCGTTTTCACCTTAACTGGTGAAACACCAAATACCTTTTCATAAAATTCAATAGACTTCTCTAAATTCGTAACGTTTATACCGACGTGAACATATCTCATACCTTATTCCTCCTCTTTATATATCGTTAATCAATTTTTTTTGATTAATAACTCAAAATTTTAACAGCAGCTACCTTTGCCTGTTTTTCTAAAGATACAGCACAATTCTTCTGATAATAAATTATTCACTTCCGCATCATTTAAATCATAATAACTCCACGTACCTTTTGTTTCTTTTACAATTAAACCTGCGTCTAATAAAATCTTTAAATGATAGGACAACTTAGATTGTGTCATTTCAAAAATCTCTGTTAAATCACATACACACGTTTGGCCTCTCTGACAAAGCTCATACATGATTTCTAGACGTTTCTGATCCGCTAATGCTTTAAACTTTTTCTCATAGAGCTGGAAATTTTGCGCCACTGTAGTTCACTCTCCCTTCATCAATTTTTTTTGATGTTTATAGTATATACGTAGATGAGTTCTATATGCAACTTGTTAATCAAGTTTTTTTGATTTATCAAAAAAACTTCCTCGCATCATCACTTTGCTACAACTAAAAAAGACTATAGCCTTTTCAAAAATGAAAAACTATGGTTCTTTTTACAACTTAATAGTTACAACATTTCCGAGAAATGGAGTCTCTATAACTATTTTTAATTTTAATTTTAATTTGATCATTATAGAGTAGTGCCCCGTCACCCTCAATCTAAGAAAAACAAATACCCCAAAATGAGAAAAATCGATATGCTCTTGTTTTTGGTGCATATTCATAAAAAGCACGTTACTATTCTCATTAACATAAGAGAATAGTAACGTGCTTTTAATTTCAAAAATTGTCTAAGATGGTTGTGGGGCGGGCCCCCCATAAGAACGGTATCTAAAAGATTGTATGATAGGTGTTAGTTCCATTCCAATGGCCTCAGCCGGCGATTAACTCAAATACCGATTTCGGATGACCGCCATGTGATGAAGTTCGTGTCCTGCGACGCCGTACGCGAGGGCGCGCGCCGTAATGCTTAGGTTGTTGGCTGTGCCCTTGCGGGTCCACGCCTCAGCCGGTAGCCCGCGCAGCAATGTGATCGTTGATTGCCGTACGGCCCGGTAGTCTTCGGCCAATTGCGCGGTTGTCCAGCTTCCGAAAGGAGGTATGAATAATTCCTGATCGAAACCGGTCAGAGGCGTCCGGTCCCCTCTTGCAAACCGGAGCAGGCGGTAGGTCATGACGCGTTCCGCGTCTGCAATGTGGCCCACGACTTCTTTCAGCGTCCATTTTCCTTCCTCATACCGATATGCGGCCTGGCTTTCGGTCAACGATGCCAGGAGCTCGGTCATTCGCTTTTCCTGAGCGAGCAGAATGTCGATGATGTTACCGTCCGGCACCAAACGGATATATTCGCCGGAGCTCCCGGCGTATTCTTCTTCTGACGGTCTTTGATTCATGCGTAGTCACCTCTTTATGTATATATAGAAAATTATAGCACTCGTCTATGTCTAATTAATTCGCGAAATGATAGAACTTCCCTTCTAATAATTGAAGATAAGCAACTATTTAGTCGGTCGCCACACTATCCTGATTCGTTAGCACAATAAGCAATGCTAATCAATGATGCATAAAAATTATCTGTTATATAATATTTCGAAGTTATTAATATATATTGAGTTATTCCGAAACATACATAAATACATTTTGTCGAAATTATTAAAAAAGGAGAATTTCTCTAACTGAAGAATTAATAATTGTGTTACCAATATGTAAAAATCTCAATTTAAAACTAAAGGAGAACAAAATGGGACAAATAATTGTATCGATGTACCTCTCACTAGATGGTGTCATGGAGGAACCAGCTTGGACTGCTCCATATTTCAATGAAGAAGTAGCAAAGTTTCAATCCGATTTACTGTTTGAAAGTGAAGCTCTTCTACTAGGGCGAGTAACCTATCAAGGTTTTGCAGCTGCCTGGCCTTCTATGACTGATGAAGAAGGTTTTGCTGATAAGATGAACAGCATGCCTAAATTTGTTGCTTCAACAACTTTGGAAGAAACCGAATGGAATGCAAACCTTATCAAGGGGAATATTGTAGAAGAAATATCGAAACTGAAGGAACAGCCCGGTCAGAACCTTTTAATTTATGGTAGTGGTGAGCTTATACAGACATTGATGCAACACGACCTCATTGATGAATATCATTTTATGGTCAATCCTGTTATCGTGGGAAGCGGAAAGCATCTCTTTAAAACCGGAAACGATACAAAGGCTTTAAAACTGATCGAAACAAGAACGACCAGTTCAGGTGTCGTTATTCTTTCCTATCAGCCGGAGAAAAAAGAATAATTATTGATAAATTATATAAACAAAAAAACTCATCAGAATAAATCCTGCTGAGTTTTTTTATAAGATAATACATATATTAATTTATAAAAATCAGGGTATTATATTAACCAAAATCAAACAATATATCAATCCTTTTAAAGGGTAAAATAGGGAAAAGGAGATTCTAAATAATGCCTTTAGAAAACTCTATTTATTACATGGGAGTTGCTATTATTTTAGTAATCATCGGTGCAGTGTTCGGGGGAATTATACGTATAATTCGGCATACTAACAATCGCAAAAAGCAAGATTCAGTTGAACAGAAATTAGATACGGTTATTCAACTATTAGAAGAACAAAACAAAGATTGACTCTTTCGGATCAGGAAAAGTTAAAAATAACTTCCAATAACGAGAATAATGTAAATAAGCTGTCCATGTGTACAGCTTATTGTTTTTTTGCTTAGCGTGCAAAATTCGCTTCTCGTTGGCGGTACCCCATGCCCATCAACTTAAGGGATTTATTAAATAAAAACGTAAGCTTTCTGGTTTGGGTTTAAATAGAAACCTGTCAATAAGATTAGGATTGCATTGGAAATGTATCTCTGTTGTTTTTTGTTATATATTTGGACCAGTATACAGTTATGCCAAATCCAATAGCAAGAATTAATCCTGCAAAGATATATGGTAGATTTACATTTACATTAAGTAAAATGCCTCCCGTTGCTGGCCCTATTATATTCCCGAGACTTGTATAAGTAGAATTCATCCCTCCGATAAATCCTTGATTTTCTCCAGCTATTTTAGAAAGTAATGTTGTAATTGCTGGTCGAAGTAAATCAAATGCCAAAAAGATGATAAACGTTAAAATCGCGACCATCCAATAATTACCGACAAATGTAGATACAACTATAATTATAGCGGCTATGAATAAGCTATATTTAATGATTCCTTTTTCACCAAATTTTTTTACTAATTTTTCAAAAAACATGATTTGTGCTATTACTCCTAATATGGCACTTACTGAAATAATTATTGATATATCTTTAGGTGTAAAACCAAACTTTTTATCAACAACAAAGCTAAACATATGTTCATAAGCTGATAAACCACATCCTAAAATAAAAACAAGTAATAGTGGGATAAAATATAAAGGGTGAAAAGATTGTTTCATTTCTTTTAAAAAACTAACTTGTATTTTGTTATCTTGCATTTTAATTCGTTGTTCTTTAGATACAGGTTCTTTCAAAATGAATACTGAAAAACACGCAGCGATACCAGAAATTACTGCTGCAAAAAAGAACGGTGCACGTATGCCAAAATCAGATATAAAGCCACCAATACCAGGTCCAATAATGAATCCTGTACTAATAGCTGCTGATAAATACCCTAATGCTTTTGCTCTGTTTTCTAATGATGTTGTATCAGCTATAAAAGCAGTGACTGCCGGCATCATACATGCAGCACTAACACCTCCTAGTGCTCTAGAAAGAAATAATACCCATATTTGATTTCCAACTCCAAATAAAAATTCAGAAAAGGAAAATAGAATTAACCCTGCTATGATCATTTTTTTTCGTCCAAATATATCTACCCATATTCCGGCAATAGGAGATGTTAATAGTTGAAAAAATGCAAACATAGCAATTAAATATCCCATAGTGTCAGTGCCTAAATGTAATGCCCTCATATAAGATGGCATTACAGGAACTACAAGACCAATTCCTAAAAATACAATAAATACATTAAATAATGCTAAAACTAAAGCTAAATTTTTCCTATTGTATATACCCATATGACTTTCCTCACCTTATGATTAATTATATATAGACATAAAAAAGCTTTTTTATGTAATTGTCTTTAGCATAAACCTTAAAGTAACTTTAAGGTCAATACAAAAATTAAAAACGTAAAAATATCTTATAAGGCGTACCACCAAATCAGGTTGCCCCAAAATGATAAAATGAACTTCATTGCTATAAAAAACTCAAATTTTTCGTTTTGGAGCATTATAAAATTTTAACTTGATGGTGATGGGGTACCGCCACACATCCATCAACTTAACGTATATTTTTATACAAAATGCGGTCTTTCCACGTAGTTTTTTATTATCTTTTATAGATGTTATAAAAGTAGGCACATCAAATAAACCCTGACGGGTTTCAAATTTTTCGCTATGCTACC